>Ga0209709_10001451_pt1 | contig 21940 bp, 33 predicted proteins | sample ArcticOcean_MG_C_2_FD_187435 | JGI IMG/M metagenome (GOLD analysis project Ga0209709, IMG submission 187435) | Marine microbial communities from western Arctic Ocean - ArcticOcean_MG_CB4_136 (SPAdes) (version 2) | ecosystem: Environmental > Aquatic > Marine > Oceanic | place: Arctic Ocean...
GCATCTGCTGTGGCGGCCAACGCACATAGCAATCTTTCAGTAATGACACCAGATCATAGGTAACTGGCCCCAGCACTGCGTCCTGAAAGTCAATCACGCCGAGACTTTTATCTGGCAATAGCATCAGATTTCGGGAGTGATAATCTCTGTGCACCACGACCTGAGGCTGAGTTAGCGCACTGTCTATCAAAGCGTCAAACAGATTATCCATCAAGGATATTTCATCTCTATCAAGGTTGATTCCGAGCATTTCATCCAGGAACCAGTCCCCAAAAAGGGCCATCTCGGCCCGCAGTCGCGGGGCATTATAAATTGGGAATGTCTGCGTCTGTGGCGCGGTTTGCTGGATCTCTAGCAGGGTCGATTCAGCCAGCTGATAATGCTCCCCGAGGGTGTGCTCATTGAGTAGAGGCTGTAGGAGGTCATAACCAAAGTCTTCAAGTAATAAAAAGCCTCGGGCAAAGTCCACCGCATAAATGGTTGGGGTGCGTATGCCCTGAGTCTGAAGCGCCATAGCCACTGCAACATAGGCTGAGTTATTCTCTTGCGCCGGCGGCGAATCAACTGCGATTAGACTGGGCTCAGAGTTCAATCGAAAATAGCGGCGAAATCCGGCGTCTCCGGCAAGGGCTTCGACCTGCAGCGAACCCTGAAGACGATTTTCGGTAGGAATATAGGCCATAATCCAATCCATAAAGGCCTGTTTATCTTGGTTTCTCACTCGCTCACTACTCAGTTAACCCCTGTAATTCAATTGCTGTGCAGCAATATCGCGCGCGGACTGCCTTTAACCGCATTAAAAGGGAGTTATTCTAGCCTATTTGCTGCAATTGAGGTCTCTACTGTCGGTAGATATCAGGTAAAATATCGGATACTTATAATAAGCGCTGGACTCCGGTTTTGACTCAAATGCTCTCAATGCTGCGAAGTAGACAACCGTTGGGTTGCAATTGGTTAGGGTTAGTCCTGGCGATTGGGGTAATACTGCCTGTTGCAGCAGCCTCTGAGAATGAGTCATCTATGCCAAACTGGGATTGTGGTGCCAGTGAGAACGGACAGTGGCTATGCACGAAACGGCAACGGCAAGGTGACACCCAGCGTCATCGCCCAGCCGAACGAACGCACATTCCAGCTAACAACCCCGAAGAGCCAAGGGTTGGCGCCGGCCTAAATCTCGATTGGGTCGATAAAAGCGATATGATTGGCGAGCAGAAACGTCTTGTCTCTAGCAACTGCTGTGGTGGCTATATTCAGCCCGAGAGAGATTACTCAGATGCCGATATGAATCCGGATGATGCGTCTCTCCGAATTAATGCCAACAGTACCGAAGCCATCACTGAAAGCGCGGCACTACTTGAGGGTGATGTGCAGTTTTCACAAGGCTATCGCCAAGCGCGCAGCGACAGTGCTGAAATTGATCAAGTCAAACGTCTGATTAAAATGCAAGGTAACGTGCAGTTTCGCGAGCCGGGTTTGCTGTTGTTGGGAGACAGTGCCACCTTACAAACAGACACCAAAGAAATTGAGATCGACAATCCTACCTACGTTATCTACAAAGGGTCTGCCCATGGCACAGCCGATAGCCTATCGCGCGCTGAGGACGGAATTATTTCGCTGAATAGGGCCAGCTTTTCAACCTGTAAGCCCGGAGACTCAATCTGGCGGCTAGTGAGTGGCAAGCTGGCTATTGATCAGGAGACCGGATTTGCAACGATGAAAAGCGTGCGTATGGAAGTGAAAGAGGTACCAATCTTTTACTTTCCCTACCTGACATTCCCCGTCACCGATCGCCGCGCTAGTGGGCTTTTATTCCCTTCACTCAGTGTTGATAGTGACAACGGCATCGATTATGAACAACCTATTTACTGGAACATAGCCTCAAATTATGACGCCACGATTACCCCTCGTTACATTCAAAAGCGCGGCGTTGCATTGGAAATGCAGGGTCGCCACTTAAGTGCATCGTCGATGACCGAAATCGCAGCAAGTTACCTTGGCAACGATAAGGGTGGCAAAAGTACCACTAAAAAGGACGCTGTAACCGGCGAGATCGTCAGCAGTATAGACAATATTACTGGTTTACGCCTCAATGAAGGGGAAGGCAGATATAGGGGCAGCATTAAGCATAATGGCGGCATTGATCGTCCCTGGTCCACCGGTCTGGACTATAGCAAGGTAAGTGACTTTGAGTATTTTGATGACCTAAGTAATTTTAGCGTCGACGACACCAGCCCCACTCATCTAGCGCAGCGTGCGTCTGTCGGCTACAAAACGCAAAATTGGAATTACGGTATCGATACCCTCGATCATCAGCTGATTACTCAGGGCCTTAACGGCCAGTACGAAATCGTGCCCAGATTTACAGCCGATGGGTACTACCGGTTCGATAATAATCTAACGCTAAAACTAGATCACGAGTATTCGGTATTCGACCGAGATGACGATCCTAGTTATGCGACAGGTAGTCGGAGTCGTTTAGACTACAGCCTAAGTTGGCCAAATGAACGGGCCTGGGGATATATTACGCCCAAGATTTCGTTCAAGCATAGGGCCTATGATCTAGACTTGAATAACAGCGCCTTCACCGACGACAGCCCATCAGTGTCCGTTCCCGTGTATTCCATCGACGGGGGTCTTTTTCTTGAGCGAGATACCAACTGGCTGGGAGAGCTCACCCAAACTCTGGAGCCGCGACTTTACTATGTTAACGCGGCCTTAAAGGACCAGTCTGCGCTGCCAGATTTTGACACCAGCGAAATGACCGCTGCCTACGATCGACTATTTGCTGACAACCGCTTTGGGGGGGGTGATCGGATTGCCGATGAGCAACGCCTGACAGTGGCTGTGACCAGTAGGTTTATCAGCAAGAAAACTGGTCAGGAGCGGCTGAAAATTAGTTTGGCTCAGTCGTTTTATTACGCGGACAGATTGGTCAAACTGCCAGGGCCTCCTGCAGAGTTAAGCCAGTCTCCCATGGCGCTGGATTTTACAGCTAGATTCAATGCTAATTGGCGCATTACCGGCGATGTTGTTTATGATAAAGACAAGAGCATTGTAGAAAAAGCGAGTATTGGGGTGCGTTACAATGATGGCAAAAACCGATTATTAAATCTGACACATAGATACACAAGAGATGACCCACGCCTTTTTGAACAGCGCTCTTTTACCACAAACATTGAGCAGGCAAATATATCTGCGATGGTTCCGCTGGTTAGCAATGTCAATCTTGTCGCGCGTTGGAATCGCGATTTTACCAATCGAAGAGATATCGAGATCTTTGCCGGCTTGGAATACAACAGCTGTTGTTGGCGCGCGACGTTGGTTTGGCGTCGCTGGATAGATAGAGAAGATTCTATGTTATTTCCAGAAAGGGACTTGCTCTCTCAAGATGGGATGATGTTACAAGTACAATTTAAAGGTCTGGCCAGCAGCAGCGGTCGGGTAGACACGATACTCGAAAAAGGTATATATGGTTATGAACCTCCGGTCAATTTCTAAGCTACATCTGACTCTAATATCTGCAGCACTGTCTATCTCGCTCAGTGTCTCCGCACAGGTAACAATGCTCGATAAGGTCGTCGCCATAGTCGATGACGACATTGTTCTGAATAGTGAGTTACAGCAACGAATGGCGACAATCAATGAACAAATTGCTGCGTCTGGCACTCAGGCGCCGCCTCAGGAAATCATATTACAGCAGGTACTAGAACGACTGATATCTGAGCGGCTGCAGCTCAACATGGGTTATAAAGCGGGCATTCGTATCACCGACGAAGAACTTAACTCTGCGATTCTGCGGGTCGCACAGAGTAATGGCCTAAGCATTGCCCAGTATATTACTGAGATTCAATCTCGCGGCAGTACCATCGCTATAGTGCGTGAAGAAATCCGTAATGAAATGGTTATTAGACGCGTACAACAGGGTAAGGTCATGCGTCGCATCCGAATTAGTGAGCAAGAGCTGGACAATTTCCTGACCTCGGAAGAAGGACGGTTTTTAACGTCGCCAGATGTCAATGTCGGTCAAATTTTACTGTCGGTGCCAACGGGATCTAACAAGGACGACACTGACAGTATTTTAAAGCGTGCCATGGAGCTACAAGCAGAGGCCGCTAACGGAACCGACTTCCGGCAGCTAGCGATAGCCAATTCAGCTGATCAATCAGCACTTCAAGGCGGAGATCTAGGCTGGCGTAAAATGGCCCAGTTGCCCGGTGTATTTATTGATGCTGTGGATCAGTTGAAACTGGGACAGGTGTCTGACCCTATTCGCAGTGGTGCTGGGTTTCATTTGTTAAAGCTCTATGAGCGGCGGGGTGGTGGTGAGCAGCTTATTGAGCAGCACTTTGCTCGCCATATACTGCTTAAACCGAGTCAAATTCGCGATGAAAAAGCCACCATTGCTGAACTTAACGAACTCCGCAACCAAGTGCTCGCCGGCGATGAGTTTGCAGACCTGTCCAAACAGCTATCTGAAGACCCCGGCTCCGCGCTAAAAGGTGGCGAACTAGGCTGGTCCACCCCTGGAATGTTTGTGCCTGAATTTGAAGAGACAATGAACTCGATAGCGCTGAATGAAATCAGCGCGCCGTTTGCATCGCAGTTTGGCTGGCATATTCTGCAGGTCACTGAGCGCCGAGATCAGGATTTCAGTAGCGAAATCTTGCGCAATCGTGCTCAGAATATGCTGCGAGAGCGTAAGTACGAAGAAGAGCTGCAGGTTTGGCTGCAAGAAATTCGTGATGAGGCATTTATCGAGATTAAAGAGTCCAATCCGTCATGACAGTAAGGCTAGCGCTGACCCCGGGGGAACCAGCCGGTGTTGGGCCTGATCTGTTAATTCAGACAGTGCAGAAAGCGCATCAGCATGAGATAGTTGCCTTTGCTGACCCTGATCTACTGTTACGCCGTGCCTCTCAACTCGGTTTACCTCTGACATTAGTTGAGCCTAGCGAAAGGCCAACCGGTACGTCTGAGTTAGCTCTCGTTCCTATCAAACTGTCAGAGCCAGCTGTCCCAGGTCAGTTAGCTGTGGGCAATGCCCAGTATGTTCTGGATTGCATTGATACCGCTGTCAAATCGATACAAGCTGGCGACTGTCAAGGACTAGTCACCGGGCCAGTGCAGAAGTCGAACCTCAATGATGCCGGTATAATCTTTACCGGACATACGGAGTATCTTGCGGCATTGACGCACACCAAGACTGTCGTAATGATGTTGGCCACAGAGGATTTGCGTGTCGCACTTGCCACCACCCATATACCTCTGCGTGATGTAGCAGATGCCATCACGCCTGAATTACTCAGCAATATTCTGAATGTCCTTTGGCAAGACCTGAAGACTAAATTTGGTATAAGTAACCCTAGGATTTTAGTCTGCGGGCTGAATCCTCACGCCGGGGAATCCGGTCATCTGGGTCTTGAGGAAATACACATAATTGCTCCGGTTATAGAATCATTTCGACAGCGGGGATTGGACCTTGTTGGCCCTTTGCCGGCAGATACATTGTTCACGGCCAAGTATTTAGACAATGCTGACGTCGTGCTGGCCATGTATCACGATCAGGGGTTGCCAGTATTGAAGTTTCAGGGCTTCGGCAGCGCGGCAAATATAACCTTGGGCTTGCCCATTATTCGAACCTCTGTCGATCATGGCACCGCACTGGATTTAGCAGCATCTGGGGGCGCCAGTAATGGCAGTTTAAAGACGGCGATTAGAGTCGCAGCCAGCATGGCTAAAGCGAGCAACTTTTGAGTATTAACCACCAGGCTAGAAAGCGTTTCGGCCAGAACTTCCTTATTGATCAGCAGATCATCGGTCAAATAGTGCGCTGCGTGGCACCTAAGCCGGACGACAATCTGATTGAGATCGGCCCAGGCATGGCTGCCATCACCGAGCAGCTCATCAGGGGATGCCCCAACATGTCAGTATTAGAGCTCGACCGTGATTTGGTTAAGTTTCTTGGTGAAAAATTTATTAACGAGCCCGGTTTTTCGATCCACAACGGCGATGCCTTGAAGACTGACTTTGAGCAGTTTTTCGATGGTCGTAAGCTGAGGCTTGTGGGCAATCTGCCCTACAATATATCGACACCGCTGCTTTTTCATCTATTGACGGTGGGCCATCTTATTAAGGATATGCATTTTATGCTGCAGCGCGAGGTAGTAGATCGTCTGTCTGCAGCCCCTGGCAATAAGACCTATGGTCGCCTCTCTGTCATGATTCAGTATCATTGCCGAGTTATGCCGCTGATTCCTGTGCCGCCAGAATCATTTCGTCCCGCTCCAAAGGTTCAGTCAGCCGTGGTGCGACTCAAACCCCATGGGGTGATGCCATTTAAGGCGGACAATGAGAAACTGCTCAGCCAATTGGTGCGGCAGAGTTTTCAGATGCGTCGTAAGACCTTGCGCAATTGTCTACGCTCCTACGCCGATCATTTGCTGGTAGCTGATCATGGGATCGACCTATCAATGCGCCCAGAGCAGTTGTCGGTGGCGGACTTTGTAATCCTCGCCAATCATGTCAATGAGAGTATGAATAAATCAGTATGAAAAACCTTATAGCTGTTAATGTGATCACTGAATACCTAGACAAGCAGTCAGAGCCTGAGGATGGACGATACGTGTTCGCTTACCATGTCTCGATTGAAAACCACGCCAGTCAAACCATGCAGCTGCTTAGCCGGCACTGGATCATTGTTGACGCAAATCAGGAACGCAAGGAAGTACGTGGACTTGGCGTGATTGGGGAGCAGCCAACTTTGGCGCCGGGAGAGACATACAAGTATACTAGCGGTGTGGTTCTGGCTACCCCAATTGGCACCATGGAAGGCACCTATCAACTGACTTGTCACGAAGGTGAGCCTTTCGATACCGTAATAGAACCCTTTCTGCTATCCATGCCACATGCAGTCCACTAAAGCATGACTAACTACGCTGTTGGAGACCTTCAGGGCTGCTTGGATCCTCTGCAGGAGTTGCTCGACAAGCTGCATTTCGACCCTTTAGAAGATCAGCTTATAGCCGTGGGTGACCTGGTTAATCGGGGTCCGAAATCCCTCGAGACTTTACGCTTTTGCAAGGGTTTAGGCCCGGCATTTAAGACAGTATTGGGAAACCATGACCTGCATCTGTTGGCAATCTCCAAGGGCGTCAGGTCAGCCACACCGCATGATACCTTGGAGTCTATAATGTCGGCGCCAGACAGAGACGAGCTGCTGGATTGGCTGCAGCAACAACCACTCCTATTAACTGTTGGCGGCTATACGCTGGTTCATGCTGGTATCCCTCCACAGTGGGATATCACCATGGCTCAAAGGCTTGCAGGCGAAGTTAGCGCGGTCCTAAGATCCGAGGATAGCGATGTCTATTTTCAAAACATGTATGGCAACCAACCAACAGTGTGGCGGGACGATCTTGAGGGCCCTGAGCGTTGGCGAGTCATTACTAATTACTTAACGCGCATGCGGCTCTGCACTGCCTCGGGTAAGTTAGATCTTGAATCTAGGCATGGCCTAGACCCCGAAACAGGGTTTGCGCCATGGTTTAGCTACCCAGCGCGTAAGACTCGTAAAGACAGGCTGATCTTCGGCCACTGGGCGGCACTGCAAGGTCAAGACTGCGGCGAAAACTTGTTTGCACTGGACACTGGCTATATCTGGGGAGGACCCTTGCGAATAATGAACATGGATACGCAAGAGAGCTTCAACCACCGCTAATAGGCTGCCGACAGCGGTCATTTGAACCTGATGTACTTGCTAGCTAAAAGTAAGGTAAAGCCGCACAGGGAGCTTTCCAACTCTAGGTTTGAGCGGTAGTAAGCAACAACAATGGCAAAACGCAAGGACTGCATAGGATAGACCCTCGACGGTAGGTAAAAAGAATCTGACACAAAAAAGCCGAGCTAATTGCCCGGCTTTTTTAAGCGCCTACTGCCGCTTACTCTGCAACAGCTTCCCCAACTTCTTCAACCGCACCAGCCATTACTCGGCCGACCAATTCAACATACGCCATTGGCGCATTATCACCCGAACGGTTACCGCACTTAAGAATTCGCAAATATCCACCCGGCCGCTCTAAGTAGCGCGGACCCAAGTCTGTAAACAATTTACCCACTGTAGCCTTGTTCCGCAAACGATCAAAAGCAAGCCTACGATTAGCAACACTGTCTTCTTTAGCCAGTGTGATGAAGGGCTCAGCAAAACAACGCAGCTCTTTAGCTTTAGGCAGAGTGGTTTTAATCAACTCGTGCTCGACCAGAGACGCCGTCATATTACGAAACATAGCTCTCTTGTGAGTGCCTGTCTTATTTAGTTTGCGACCGCTATAACGATGACGCATGATTTAATTCCTTAATTTGTTGCATTCACAGCAATAATTTCTATACGGGCTAAGCGTTTTAAACTAGCTCGCGATCACTTTTCAGGCTAGCTGGCGGCCAGTTCTCAAGCCGCATCCCTAACGACAGCCCGCGAGAAGCCAAAACATCCTTAATCTCGGTAAGCGACTTCTTACCCAAGTTAGGGGTTTTCAACAGTTCTACTTCGGTGCGCTGGATGAGATCACCAATATAATAAATACTCTCTGCCTTAAGGCAGTTAGCCGACCGAACGGTCAACTCAAGATCATCAACCGGACGTAACAGACTTGGATCGATCTCTTCCTCTTTCTCCTCAGGCTCGTCAGCAGACTCACCCTGCAGATCAACAAACACCGCCATCTGCTGCTGAAGAATTGTCGCAGCACGACGTATAGCCTCTTCCGGATCAATGGTACCGTTAGTCTCAAGTTCAAGAACCAATTTATCGAGATCTGTGCGATTCTCAACACGCGCACTCTCAACGTTATACGAAACCTTTAACACGGGGCTAAACGATGCATCAAACTGTAGACGACCAATAGTCGCCCCTTCGTCATCATTGGCACGCTGCTCAGCAGGCTGATATCCACGACCACGAAGAATTCGCAGCTGCATCTTAAGATGGGTCTTACCGGAAATGTTAGCAATCACAAGATCAGGATTAATCACCTCAACATGACTGTCAACTGCAATATCAGCAGCGGTAACCGTACACGGCCCCTTAACATCTAATGATACTGTAGTGTCATCACGACCCTCCATCACTACTGCAACACCTTTAAGATTGAGCAGTATTTCAATCACATCTTCCTGGACACCTTCAATGGTACTGTACTCGTGCTCCACACCCTCTATATCAGCTTCAACGATGGCACAGCCAGTCATCGAACTAAGCAGGATACGACGTAGCGCATTACCTAGCGTATGACCAAAACCACGCTCTAATGGCTCTAAAACCACCTTTGCATGAGTAGCGTTATGAGCGGTTACAGCAATGTTGCGAGGTGTAAGCATTTCATTAACAGAATTTTGCATAATATTACCTGTAAGTGCTAAACAGCGATTACTTGGAGTACAGTTCGACGATCAGATTTTCATTGATCTCGGCAGGCAGATCAGAACGGTCAGGATTACGCGTAAACGTTCCTTCCATTTTGCTTGAATCCACCTGTAACCATTCGACCTCACCACGTTGTGCAGCTAGCTGTAAAGCGGTCTGTACGCGCAGCTGCTTCTTAGCTTTTTCGCGAAGGCCGACTGTATCGCCTTCCTGAACTCTAAACGAAGCAATGTTTACTTTCTGGCCATTAACCAAAATAGAATTATGCGCGACCAATTGACGCGACTCCGCGCGAGTAGCGCCAAACCCCATTCGATACACGACATTATCAAGACGCTTTTCAAGAATGGTGAGCAGGTTTTCACCCGTGTTACCTTTCTGGCTAGCAGCATCTTTATAATAGTTACGGAACTGCTTCTCTAATACACCATAGATCCGACGTACTTTCTGCTTTTCACGCAGTTGCACACCATAGTCGGACAGACGACCACGACTCTGGCCATGCTGGCCAGGTGCGCTATCTGCGCGACATTTTGATTCTAATGGGCGAACACCACTTTTCAGGAAAAGATCTGTTCCCTCGCGGCGTGACAGTTTACAAGTTGGTCCGAGATATCTAGCCATTTTCTTTCTCTCTTACACGCGACGTTTTTTGGGTGGACGACAGCCGTTATGAGGCACAGGCGTCACATCCGTTATATTAGTAATTTTGTAGCCGGCATTATTCAATGCTCGAACCGCTGACTCTCGGCCGGGGCCGGGGCCCTTCACCTGAACATCAAGATTCTTTAAGCCATACTCTTTAGCAGCTTCCCCAGCGCGCTCTGCTGCAACCTGCGCAGCAAAAGGTGTGCTCTTGCGAGAGCCTCGAAAACCTGAGCCACCAGAAGTTGCCCAGGAAAGTGCATTCCCCTGGCGATCCGTGATCGTAACAATCGTGTTATTAAACGAGGCATATATATGCGCTATGCCGTCAATAACTGTCTTTTTGACCTTCTTACGGGCCGTCTTAGCTGCTGCTTTTGCCATTAGAAACCGATCCTAATTATCTTTTAATGGGACGACGTGGGCCTTTACGGGTCCGCGCGTTCGTCTTAGTACGTTGTCCACGTACGGGCAAACTACGTCGATGACGCAGGCCGCGATAGCAACCTAAATCCATCAAACGCTTAATATTCATGCTGATTTCTCTGCGGAGGTCACCCTCTACGTCGTTCTGCCCTACAGCAGTCCGCAGCAGATCAAGCTGACTCTCGTCTAAGGCAGAAATCTTAATACTTTCTGCAATACCCACCGCTGCACAGATCTTTCTGGCAGTTGGGCGACCAATACCAAACACATACGTCAGTGAAATCACTGTGTGCTTGTGATCGGGGATGTTGACACCGGCAATACGGGCCATTCAAATTACTCCACTTCTACTATAGGTTTGATCAATATTACCTGAGCTTTCAACGAGGAACTTAGGCTTTGCAGCCACCAGTGCCTCAAAAATAGCGCGCTAGAATACCGATAGATTTACCAAAAATCAACCAGATTATCCCTGACGCTGTTTATGACGCGGCTCAACGTTACAAATCACACGAACCACACCTTTACGCCGGACAACCTTACAATTACGACAAATCTTCTTAACCGATGCACGTACTTTCACAGCACCACCTCTTTATTTACGGCCAGCATTTTTCAAGTTGGCCTTCTTCATTAGCGAATCATATTGCTGAGACATTAGATGTGACTGCACCTGAGCCATGAAATCCATTGTCACAACAACCGCAATTAACAGTGACGTACCGCCCAGATAGAAAGGTACATTAAAGTACACATTCAAAAACTGGGGCATCAAACAGATCAATGTGATGTATATACCACCAATCAAAGTAAGACGCGTCGTCACGCTGTCAATGTATTTAGCAGTGTGCTCACCAGGACGAATCCCAGGTAAATACGCACCACCCTTTTTCAGGTTACTAGCCACTTCACGGGGATCGTACATCAACGCCGTATAGAAGAAACTAAAGAATATAATCAGTCCTGAGAACAACAGCACATACAGTGGTTGCCCTGGGCCTATCAGTAACGCGGCATCCTGCAACCAAGCCGGCGCGTTGACACCCTGACCAAACCACTGGCTAATCGAGGTGGGGAACAATAACAAACTACTCGCGAAAATCGCCGGTATCACACCCGCCATATTCACTTTGAGCGGCAGATGAGAGGCCTGAGCGTTATAGGCTTGACGGCCTTGACGCTGGGCGTAGTTAACGGTCAACCTACGCTGCCCACGCTCAATGAACACCACAAAGTAGACGACTGCTATTGCTATGATCAACACCACAATCAACGTCAACGGGTTCAAATCTCCCTGCCTGGCCGACTCTAAGGCCTGACCAATAGCACCGGGAATACCAGCCACGATCCCCGCAAAAATCAGCATCGAGATCCCGTTACCAATACCTCGCTCAGTGATCTGCTCACCCAGCCACATCAAAAACACCGCACCCGCAACCAGTGACGCTATCGCCACCATATAGAACAAACTATTTACTTCGTAGGCTAAACCCTGAGACGCAAAGCCGACTGACATAGCCGTACCCTGAATCAGCGCTAGCAACACCGTGCCGTAGCGCGTGTATTGATTAATCTTGCGACGACCGCTATCACCCTCTTTTTTCAACTGCTCTAATGTAGGCACGGTAGCCGACAGTAACTGCATGATGATAGATGCCGAGATGTAGGGCATGACACCCAACGCCAAGATACTCATCCGCTCTAGTGCACCACCAGAGAACATATTAAATAAACCAAGGAATGTACCTTGGTTCTGTGTAAACAGTTCAGCGAGCCTATCAGGATCAAAACCCGGCACGGGGATATGCGTACCAATCCGATAAATGATAATGGCCATAAACAAAAAACCCAGACGAGCCCAAAGCTCGCCTAAACCTTTTTGATTGCCCACTGGCATTGTGCCGCTCTTGGCCATTAAACGGTCTCTTCTACCTTGCCGCCGGCAGCTATAATAGCTGCGGCGGCGCCGGCAGTAGCGCCAACTCCCTTCAGTACGACGGCCTTAGTCACCGCCCCAGAAGCGAACACTTTAGCGCGTGTAATATTACTATTGATCAGACCGGCTGACCTCAACGAGTCGATATCAACCGTCTCGCCTTCAATAAAGTTTAACTCAGACAGCCTTATTTCGGCGGTTACTGCCGCTAAACGCGACGTAAAACCAAACTTAGGTAAGCGCTTTTGCAAAGGCATCTGACCACCCTCAAACCCTGGTCGAATGGAACCGCCTGAACGAGCTTTCTGGCCTTTATGGCCACGCCCACCAGTCTTACCAATGCCACTGCCGATACCACGACCACAACGCTTGCCTTCTTTAATTCGACCCGGAGCCGGGCTAAGGGTGTTCAGACGCATCTTAAGCTTCCTCAACCTGTAACATATAGTGAACTTTATTGATCATACCGCGCGTTGATGGAGTATCTTCTACTTCAACACAGTGCCCGATACGACGGAGACCCAGACCCATCAGACATGCCTTGTGATTTTTCAACCGTCCGATAGAACTCTTTAACTGAGTTACTTTAACTTTTTTCAATTTAGCATTTGCCATGATCGATTTCCAATAACTGACGCACCGTTAAGCCGCCACCTAGTTCAGAATTTCTTCTACAGATTTACCGCGTTTTGCTGCAATATCATCTGGAGACTTCATTGCCCCAAGCGCCTTAAAAGTCGCCCGAACAACATTTACCGGGTTAGTTGACCCATAGCACTTAGCAAGTACATTTTGTACCCCTGCCAATTCCAATACAGAGCGCATTGCGCCACCGGCAATAACACCAGTACCTTCAGAAGCCGGCTGCATATAAATTTTGGATGCAGCATGCACACCTTTGGTTGGGTACTGAATAGTCGTACCATTTAAGGCCACATCAACCATATTACGACGCGCAGCCTCCATAGCCTTCTGGATCGCCAACGGAACTTCGCGCGCTTTACCGCGGCCAAAGCCCACTTTACCGTTGCCGTCACCCACTACAGTCAATGCGGTGAAAGCAAAAATTCGCCCACCCTTAACCGTCTTTGCAACACGGTTAACCTGCACTAGCTTCTCCATCAACCCTTCATTTGCAGAATTTTTTTGATCTGTAAACGCCATAATTTCTACCTATTAAAATTCGAGACCGGCTTCACGCGCGGCGTCTGCTAATGCTTTTACACGGCCATGGTACTTAAAGCCGCTACGGTCGAACGCTACAGCGCTTACGCCAGCGGCGACCGCACGTTCTGCAACCAACTTCCCCACTACCGAGGCTGCAGCGATATTACCCGTGCTGCCAGCACGCAAATCTTTCTCCAAAGTCGACGCCGACGCTAATACCCGGTCGCCTCCGGACGCAATAACCTGCGCATAGATGTGACGAGGCGTGCGATTGATACACAAACGCGTAACACCCTGCTCTCGGATTTTCATGCGTAAGCGCTTGGCTCGGCGCTGACGTGACACTTTTTTATCACTCATCGTTATACCCTGTTACTTCTTCTTAGCTTCTTTGCGTCTTACGAATTCACCAGAGATACGAACTCCCTTACCTTTGTAAGGCTCTGGTGGACGGAAAGCACGAATCTCAGCGGCTGCTTGTCCCAGCTTTTGCTTATCCGCAGACTTTAATAAAATTTCAGTCTGGGTCGGAGATTCTGCACTGACACCCTGTGGCAATTCATACACCACCGGGTGAGAAAATCCGAGTGTCAAATTAATCTTTGAACCCTGAACCTGTGCTCTATAACCAACACCAACTAAATCGAGCTTCTTTTCAAACCCCGCTGTGACACCGGTCACCATATTATTAACAAGTGCCCGCGTCGTTCCTGACATAGCCCGTGAAAATGCATCTTTAGTTCGCGCCGCAAAGGTCAGGACATTCTCTTCCTGCTTTATCTCGACTTGAGCATTGACTGGCATCGCCAACGTACCGTTTGTGCCCTTAATAGATATTTCTGCGCTCCCAAGCGTTACTACAACGCCTTTTGGCAGTTCTACAGGACTGTTTGCAACTCTAGACATTATTGTTTCCTATCAGAATACGGTACATAGCACTTCACCACCGATACCGGCAGCACGGGCAGCTCGATCAGTCATCACACCACGGCTAGTGGAAATGATGGCCACACCAAGCCCGTTGCGAACCTTAGGCAAATCATCTGTGCCTACGTAGAGCCGCAAACTAGGCTTGCTTATACGTGTAATTTCTTCAATAACCGGCTTGCCTCCATAATACTTAAGCTCAACAGTTAAACTCGACTTCACTTCATCGTTGACGCTAAAACCGCCAATATAACCCTCGTCCTGCAAAACCTTTGCAACGGACGCCTTTAATTTAGACGCGGGCATAGTAACTTCTGGATGACTCCTCTGATGCGCATTTCGAATGCGGGTCAACATATCTGCTATTGGATCTTGCATGCTCATAGTGTTTGGCTCCTCAACTTACCAACTGGCTTTAACCAGGCCCGGAACTTCACCACGCATTGCTGCTTCGCGTAGCTTGTTTCGGCACAGGCCAAACTTACTGTAAACACCGTGCGGACGGCCTGTAATTCTACAGCGATTACGCTGACGAACTGGGCTCGAATCACGCGGCAAACTTTGCAACTTCTGCTGTGCATCCCAACGATCTTCATCGCTAGCGCCAACATTACTAATTATCGCCTTTAGTGCAGCCCGCTTAGCAGCGAACTTTGCAACTGTTTTGGTACGCTTAAGTTCGCGCTCTACCATTGATACCTTTGCCATTTACTTACTACCTCAACCTTTCAACGGGAAGTTAAAGGCACGAAGTAAAGCTCGGCCTTCATCATCGTTACGCGCAGTGGTTGTAATCGTTATATCCAAACCACGTAGCTTATCAATTTTTTCGTAATCGACCTCTGGAAAAATAATTTGCTCGGTTACGCCCATTGAGAAATTACCTCGCCCATCAAACTGCTTTGGACTAATCCCACGAAAGTCACGGATACGCGGAATAGCAATACCCACTAAACGCTCCAAGAATTCATACATGCGATCAGAACGTAAAGTCACCTTGGTACCGATCGGCCAGCCCTGACGAACTTTAAATCCAGCGATTGACTTGCGCGCATTGTTGATCACTGGCTTCTGGCCCGAGATTAACGTCAAATCCGCTACTGCATGCTCCAGAGACTTCTTGTCCCCAATCGCTTCACCCACGCCCATATTCAACGTAATCTTAGTGATCCGAGGTACTTCCATAATATTGGCCAGACCCAGGTCTGCCTTCAATTTAGATACTAACTCGTTCTTATATACTTCTTTCAACCTTGCCATCAGGGTTACCTATGCTTACGCGTCTACGGCTTCGCCGTTAGATTTGAAGATACGAATCTTCTTATTATCTTCAAGAACCTTAAATCCTACCCGGTCTCCTTTATTTGTCGCGCCATTGAACAGAGCGACGTTAGAAACCTGAATCGGCGCCTCCTTCTCAATAATCCCGCCAGCAACTCCAGCCTGAGGATTAGGCTTCTGATGCTTTTTAATCATCTGAACACCTGCGACTAACAAACGATTCTTTTCAAGCACCTTAAGCACCTTACCTCGTTTGCCTTTGTCCTTTCCGGCAATAACGACTACTTCGTCATCCCGTTTAATTTTAAGCATTACCATCTGTTAATCCTCGCTTACAGCACTTCAGGTGCTAGAGAGATAATTCGCATGAAGCGCTCATTGCGCAACTCGCGAGTCACCGGCCCAAAAATACGCGTTCCAATTGGCGCCATGTTAGCATTCAACAGTACAGCAGCATTGTCATCAAACTTAATCAAGCTACCATCTGAACGACGCAGGCCCTTTTTAGTACGAACAACAACCGCAGTCATCACTTGGCCCTTCTTGACTTTGCCACGGGGAATCGCTTCCTTAACAGTAACTTTGATTATGTCACCGACCCGAGCGTACCGGCGATGTGATCCGCCTAGCACTTTGATACACATTACTCGACGTGCACCGCTGTTGTCTGCTACGTCAAGATAACTTTCTGTCTGAATCATTTTCTTACCCCGAAACTTCCACTAATGCAGAATTACCCTGCAGCAACGCGCTCGTCAATATTAATCAGTTTCCAGGCCTTGTCTTTCGACACCGGCCGGCATTCCGCGATTGTAACTAAATCGCCTGTCTTCGCATCATTAGTTTCATCATGCGCTTTAATCTTTGACGACTTGGTTAAGATCTTCCCGTAAACAGGATGCTTAACCCGACGCTCAACCAAAACGGTAACCGTTTTATCCATCTTGTCACTAACGATACGACCTGTCAGTGTTCGAGAGCTTGCTTGCAAATCAGACATACTTATTCCCCTGCCTTCTGCGTTATTGCAGTCTTAATACGCGCTATATTGCGTCGCGTCTGCATAACCAAGTGGCTTTGTTCCAACTGGCCAGTCGAAAGCTGCATGCGCAACTTAAACTGCTGCTTGAGCTCGACGCCCAAGACTGCCTTCAACTCTTCTACTGACTTCTCTAACAATTCGTTTGATTTCATCTTCACATCACCGTGCGTCTAACAAAGGTCGTTGCAATCGGCAGCTTTGCAGCACCAAGCGCAAACGCCTCGCGTGCCAACTCTTCGCTAACACCTTCCATTTCGTAAAGAACTCTACCAGGCTGGATCAAACAGACCCAATACTCGACATTACCCTTACCTTTACCCATCCGCACTTCGAGCGGCTTATTCGTGATCGGCTTATCAGGAAATACTCTGATCCAGATTTTACCACCACGCTTAACCGCGCGAGTCATCGCACGACGTGCAGCCTCTATCTGCCTGGCAGTCAGACGCCCACGACCAGAGGCCTTGAGCCCAAACTCACCGAAGCTAACCTTACTGCCGCGATCTGCCAAGCCTCGATTACGGCCCTTATGCATCTTGCGGAATTTTGTACGTTTTGGTTGCAGCATTTCGCTTTACCCTAATTCTTAGTTCTGTCTTTTTTGGCAGGCGGCTTCACAGCCTCCTCACCACCTAGAACTTCACCTTTGAAGATCCAGACCTTTACGCCGATAATGCCATAGGTAGTATTGGCTTCGGCAGCGGCATAATCGATATCTGCGCGCAACGTGTGCAGTGGAACGCGACCTTCTCTATACCACTCAGATCGCGCTATTTCAGCACCACCCAAACGGCCACCAACCTGAATCTTGATGCCTAAGGCTCCACCCCGCATTGCATTCTGCACTGCTCGCTTCATAGCGCGACGGAACATAACACGTCTCTCGAGTTGCTGCGCCACATTCTGCGCAACTAATGAAGCATCCTGATCTGGCTTGCGGATCTCTTCAATATTGATGTTGACCTGGCATCCCATTTTCTCAGAGACAGCTCGACGGAGCAGTTCAACATCTTCACCCTTCTTCCCTATGACGATACCTGGGCGGGCCGTATGAATTGTAATGCGCGCACTGTCAGCAGGACGCTCTATGTCTACACGACTAACCGACGCATGATCGAGCTTCTTCTTAATGAACTCGCGAACGGTCAAGTCTTGGATTAATTTGTCAGCATAATCTCTGCCACCTGCATACCAGGTAGAACTATGCTTCTTGACGATCCCTAGACGGATACCGGTTGGATGTACTTTTTGACCCATTGAATGGTCTCCCGAACCTAAATTTTACTTTTCAGCAACTTTCACAGTAATGTGACAGCTGCGCTTTAAAATTCTATCTGCACGACCCTTTGCTCTCGGCTTAATACGCTTCATGGTCATACCTTCATCAACAAAGACCGTAGATACCCTGAGCGCATCCACATCCGCACCATCATTGTGCTCTGCATTGGCTATTGCCGACTCAAGGACCTTCTTAATAATCTCAGCCCCTTTTTTACCACTGAACTGCAGAATTTCTAATGCTGTTTCAACAGACTGGCCGCGTATCTGATCAGCCACCAGACGCGCTTTCTGCGCTGACAACCTGGCACCTTTTAGCTTTGCTACAACTTCCACAATCAAACCCTCTTTTAGCGCTTGGCTTTTTTGTCTGCGACATGACCTTTATAGGTCCGTGTCGGAGCAAATTCACCCAGCTTATGACCAACCATTTCTTCGCTGACCATAACAGGAACATGTTGACGACCATTATGTATGGCAATCGTAAGACCGACCATATCCGGCAAAATCATTGAGCGGCGCGACCAGGTCTTAATAGGGCGACGTTCATTATTAGCTACGGCAACCTCAATCTTTTTTGCAAGATGCAGGTCGATGAATGGTCCTTTCTTTAGAGAGCGTGGCACGTGGCTATCCCCTTTTTAATCTGCGGCATTACCGTGGACCCTTAGGTCGACGACGAACAATGTACTTGTCAGTGCGCTTATTAGAGCGCGTCTTGTAACCTTTGGTCGGCATTCCCCAAGGCGAGACCGGATGACGGCCACCAGAGGTACGCCCCTCACCACCACCATGCGGGTGATCGACTGGGTTCATCACCACACCGCGAACGGTCGGGCGAATTCCGCGCCAGCGTGACGCGCCGGCCTTACCCAATGAACGCAAGCTGTGCTCACTGTTACTAACTTCACCAAGTGCCGCACGACAGTTGACTGATATCTTGCGCATCTCTCCGCTGCGTAACCGCAATGTTGCATAGGCACCCTCGCGAGCAACCAACTGGACTGAGGCAGCAGCACTACGAGCAATCTGAGCACCTTTTCCTGGCTTCATTTCCACACAGTGAATGACGGAGCCGACCGGAATTTTACGTATTGGCAAACAGTTGCCGACCTTGATCGGAGAATCCTCGCCCGACACCAACGTATCCCCAGCTGAGACACCTTTGGCCGCAATTATGTAACGACGTTCACCATCTGCGTAGCAAAGTAAGGCTATGTGCGCAGTGCGGTTCGGATCATACTCCAAACGCTCAACCGTCGCAGGTATACCGTCCTTATTACGCTTAAAATCTATTATTCTGTAATGCTGCTTATGTCCACCACCGATATGGCGCACGGTAATACGGCCGCTACTGTTACGGCCACCCGAGCGCTTCTTTGGCGCCAAAAGAGGACCATACGGCGCCCCCTTGTGAAGATCAGGATTGACAACGCTAACAACGAAGCGACGGCCTGGGGAGGTTGGTTTTCTTTTTATAACTGCCATAACGTACCCCTTATACCGCTACTGAAAAGTCAATATCTTGACCTTCCGCCAAACGTACATAGGCTTTCTTCCAGTCACTACGATGACCGAGTCCGGTCTTCGTACGACGAGTCTTGCCCTTAACATTAACCAACCGAACACCATCAACCTTTACTTCAAAAAGCTGCTCTACCGCTTTCTTCACTTCCAGTTTATTGGCATTAGTAGACACCTTAAATACCACTAGCGTTGCTGCACCGGACGCCATTGCTGTTTTCTCGGTAATGTGCGGCCCTAGCAACACTTTGAAGAGTCTTTCTTGATTCATACCAGAATCTCCTCAAGTTTTTTGAGCGCGGCAACAGTCACCAGCACCTTATCAAAATTAATCAAGCTAACTGGGTCAACCGCTGCAGCATCGCAGACCTCTACCTTGTGTAGATTACGAGACGACAGGTACAAATTCTCATTGACCTCTTCTGTAACGATCAGCGCTTCACTCAGACCAAACTCAGCCAGCTTAGCAATTAGCGCCTTAGTTTTCGGCGTCTCTAAACTGAAGTCTTGAACCACAATCAAACGATCCTGGCGAGCCAGCTCAGACACTATCGAACGCATTGCTGAACGATACATTTTGCGATTAAGCTTCTGACTATGATCCTGCGGTTGAGCAGCAAATGTAACGCCGCCCCCACGCCAGATCGGGCTGCGGATCGTACCGGCACGCGCTCGGCCCGTACCTTTCTGACGAAAGGGCTTGCGACCGCCGCCTGAGACTGCAGAGCGATTCTTTTGCGCCCGAGTGCCCTGACGAGCACCAGCTAAAAACGCTACCACAGTCTGATGAACCAGATCCTGATTAAATTCTTTTCCAAAAGCAGCTTCCGAAACCTCAACAGTTCCTTCGTTACCTCTGGGTGTCGCAATAGCAAATTCCATGGACACTCCCCTTAAACCTTCACGGCCGGACGAACGATGATATTTCCGCCAGGCGCACCAGGCACTGCACCCTTGATGAGCAATAAATTGCGCTCAGCATCGACGCGTACGATCTCTAAATTCTGTGTAGTAACCTGCTCTGCACCCATATGACCACTCATCTTCTTGCCCTTAAATACGCGGCCTGGAGTCTGGTTTTGCCCGATCGAACCATTTGACCGATGGGAAATAGAGTTACCGTGAGTAGCGTCTTGCATAGCAAAATTCCAGCGCTTAACACCGCCCTGGAAGCCTTTACCTTTTGAGGTGCCCGTAACATCGACCATCTGGCCTGACTCAAAGCGCTCTACGGTCAGCGCACCGCCAACCTCAAATGCTTCGTCCGAACCTTCTGATCTAAACTCCCACTGTCCGCGGCCCGCTTCGACACCGGCTTTAGCATACTGACCCGCTTGGGCCTTGGGAACTCTGGAAGCTTTACGTGATCCAGTAGTGACCTTAATAGCTGAATAGCCGTCAGTCTCTACAGATTTAATCTGAGTGATGTGGTTTGGCGTTGCCTCTATCACTGTGACAGGGATAGATACACCGTCGTCGGTAAACACTCGAGTCATACCGCATTTGCGGCCGACAATACCTATTCTCATTTTATAACCTCTTCAGTGTACGGGGCTCTTACCCGCTAAGGCTGCTTATTTCAAAGCATTACACATCGGTACATATCTAGCAGTTATCTGCTAGACCACTACTGGCGTTATTAGCTTAAACTAATCTGAACTTCAACGCCTGCAGCAAGATTTAACTTCATCAATGCATCAACAGTTTTTTCTGTTGGCTCGACAATATCAATCAAGCGCTTGTGCGTGCGAATTTCATACTGATCGCGCGCATCCTTGTTCACGTGCGGAGAGACCAAAATTGTGAATCTCTCCTTACGCGTCGGCAGCGGTATGGGACCGCGAATTTGTGCGCCTGTGCGTCTGGCCGTCTCAACAATCTCTTGAGTTGACGTATCAATCAGCTTGTGATCGAAGGCTTTCAGACGAATCCTAATGCTCTGGTTTTGCATGGAAGCGAAACTCCGCTATCTCTACTTTAAAGTCAAAACTGCATCGATTTTTGCTGATGCTAGCCCCGAAAAACGAGCGCGAATTCTAGTGCCGCACCCCGAGACTGTCAAGCAAATTAATACCCGCAAGCCATTTAATTAAGTTCTCCAAGCCAATTCTTACTAACTAAGGCCTCAGACACTAAAAAGGGGCTACCAAAGCCCCTTTTTACACTCTTACTATTACTCTATGATTTTCGCGACAACACCAGCGCCAACAGTACGACCACCTTCACGAATCGCAAAACGAAGACCTTCTTCCATTGCAATCGGATGAATCAATGTCACCTCCATCTGCACATTATC
>Ga0209709_10001453_pt1 | contig 21928 bp, 4 predicted proteins | sample ArcticOcean_MG_C_2_FD_187435 | JGI IMG/M metagenome (GOLD analysis project Ga0209709, IMG submission 187435) | Marine microbial communities from western Arctic Ocean - ArcticOcean_MG_CB4_136 (SPAdes) (version 2) | ecosystem: Environmental > Aquatic > Marine > Oceanic | place: Arctic Ocean...
AAAGAAAAAGGCTGGGAAATTATAGGTATCCTAAATAACGATATGATTGGAAATATTAAAGGCATAGATGGGATTATTGACAACAGAAGTTTTCGTATTTTTTCTGAACCTGTGCCTGCAAACGAAAAAGAAAATGAACGAAAAGCACGCCGATTTTATGGAGGAGAAGTTGACGGTATATCTAGACAATTAGCTCGATTCGTGCACAAAAATGTAAAAAAATATATGCCTGAAATGAATCCTATGATGATTTATCGTTTGGACCGTTTTGGTCGTGGTGGTCATCATCGCCCTTTTAATGATTTAGGCTTTGCAGGAATAAGAATAATGGAAGCTCATGAAAACTATGTTATGCAGCATCAAGATATTCGTTTAGAAAATGGAATTGCCTATGGTGATATAATTGAGGGTGTGAATTTTGATTATGCTAAAAAGCTTACTTCAGTTAACACAATTAATTTAGCGAGTTTAGCGTGGGCACCTCCTTCAGTTAAAAAATTATCAATCGGAGGAATTGTTGAAGCATCTGTTAAATTTAAATGGGAAAAAGTTCAAGATCCAAATGTGATTGGTTATAAAATATACTGGCGTGATACCACAAGCCCTACTTGGCAAAATGAACGTTTTGTAGGTGATATAAATAAGTATACTTTAAAAGGAATCGTGATTGATAATTTTTACTTTGGAATTGCTACTGTTGGAAAAAATGGATATGAAAGTCCTGTAGTATTTCCAAATGGCATTTTCCAAAATTAAATTTAATTTTTGATTTTTTTTAAATAAATATCAATATGGGTAAAAAATATTACATTAAAAAGTGTTTGATTCTAGTGACTTTTATAATTATAAGTTATGGTTGTAATAATAAAGTTTCAAACTTTTCAGAAATAAAAATTAAGATTGAAAATAAGGAAGTTAAATTTTACAAAAAGACGAAACCATATTCTGGAAAAATAATTGATGAATATGAAAATGGTGGTTTGAAATCTGAATTTTCGACCTTAGATGGTTCTAAAGATGGTGATTTTATCCAATACTATGAAAATGGGTTAATCCAAACTAGTTCAAATTTTAAAGATGGGAAATTAGAAGGGAAATTTAAAAGTTTGTACAATAATGGAATTGAGCAAACTATTACCTTTTATTTAAATAACTTAAGGCATGGAAGTTATGAAGAGTTTTATACTGATGGCAAAATAAAAAAATGCTCTTCTTTTTACAAGGGCTTTAAAATAGGCAAATCATATGAGTTTTTTGAAAGTGGTGGGGTTGCGATTTACAGTTTTTAGTATACTATTATCATTGGTGTTTATTGGTTGTTCAAATTCTGTAAGTATTGAAAAACTTGTTTTTAATAAATGTAAAGTTTTATTGGAAGGAAAATTATATTCTGGGGAATATCAAAAAAACAACTTAAATAATAATTTAATAATTGGTATTGTTAAAAATGGTTTTTTAATAGAAACTCGAGAATACATTTCCGAGAGAAAACTCGGAAGACTAAGAAAATTTAGTTCCTGTGACAAAGGGGTCGAAAAAATTTATTCTGCAGATGGAAAATTATCTTGGGAAGGTGAATTCAACAATAATAAAAGAGTTGGCCTGTGGAGATTTTATTCTAAAGACAGTATCTATGAAATAAACTATTAGTAGTAATTATCTACTTGTAATCTTTTATATTCTCCTCTTCTATTTCTTAAAAATGGACTAAAGTCAAAACTTAAATAGAGGTCGAAAATAGTAGGTGCAAATCTATAGTTTAATGAAGAATCTTGGAAAGCAAAAGAATATGATGCGCCGAAATCAAAATTTTCATATGAAAGACCAACATTTAAACCAACATTCAAAAACGATAATGCATCTATAATACCAAATTGTTGACTTACTCCTACACTAAATTCTCCAAGTTGAAATTCCTGAGAAAGATATATATTCATTGATTCTGTATCTTTCAAAACAGAACCATATGCATACAGATATGAATATCTAGGTAAAAATCTTCTGTCATATGGATTTAAATTAAATTCATATGCCGTTTGAAGACCTATTGTGATTGGCTTTAGGAATTCAACACCTCTATCGAATGAAGTATTAGGCCTATTTAAATTGTTAAATGTTAAGCCAATTAAAAAATCTCTATTATGTAGAATGAATGACGCTCCTAAATCAGCATGACTATTTGCAAAAAAATAATCCGCCAAAGGATCTATTGATTCCTGATTTATATAACCCGAAATAGAATTAATTTGATCTTCAAAAATTAAATTACTTGGATTAAGATTACTAGATGACGCTCCAAGAGTTATTGCTGGTAAAAACCAAATATCCGATCCAAACTCAACTTTATATACATAACTTAGTTTAAAATCATTTTTTTTAAATCCAATTTGTGGAGCTGATAAAGTATTCACTCCTAATCCTAAACTGAAATTTAAATTATCAAATGAATAGGATCCGTAAAAAAACTTATTGTTTTGAGATTCATTTAAATTTACTTGAGTAGTAGAATATAACAACCCTGACCTATTCCAATTATTTAATCCATAGTAACTTGGATTATTAATTTGCATAAGCTTTGCATGAGTAGAGTATATCATAGCTTGTGAATACGATTGATTCCAAACGATAATAAATAACAAAATTAAATATTTCCTACTCATCATTTAATAATTGTAAAAATACCACTTCTTTCTATTACTTGAGTAGCAGATGTTCCATATAGAGGTTCTCCTGAAATTGAATATACATAATATGGACTAAATGCAGAGGGTTCTAATCCATTTGTCAATTTACCATTCCATCCTAAAATTGATTTTCCATTGCCTATAGCATCAATAATATTTGGACATTTAGACCTATCAACTGATCCATCTTGAGCTGTTTCTGTGTATACTAAGTTACCTCTGTAATCATAAACACTAAATTGAAGAGATTTAAAACCGGAAAAAAGTGGTCTAAAGAAATCATTTAAACAATCATTATTAGGAGTAAATACATTAGGCGTATAAATACTATAGCCCTTTCCAATTACAATAGGTTCAACAACACTCTCAAAACATCCTAATTCGTTATAGATAGTTAATGAAGGATAATATAGTCCGGAGTTACCGTATTGATGTTTGATCTCTGCTACCCCGGAAGCAGTTGCAGATATGTTGACAACCTCAACAGGACTATTGTCTCCAAAGTTCCATTCTAATCTAGAATATTCTCCTTCAGATTCATCTAAAAATGTAATGATTTCTCTGGCTGGAATTTCACCCACTTGTTCAAAAGAAGGAGAAGTATAAGTAAAGTAAGGTGTCCCTAATGCCAAATCAATCTCAGTCTCAATACCACATCCAGTATCTGTTGTAATAACTATCTTACCATATTCGAAAGGAGTATCGATAAGTATTTGGAAGGTGTCCTCATCTAACTTTGTGGTATTCCCATCAAGATTTACAGGTAATCCGTCATCGCCAGTATCTGGAGTTCCATTTGTATCTATATAATTAAAATAAAATTGAGTATTTTCAGTATCGTTGTTATAAACATCAATTAGTAACAGCCCTCCTTGTCCTGAGCAAAGTTTTTGATCAATGTATGGACCATCAGTTATTAATAATGTGTTATCATCATCTATACTAATAACATCTCTCAAGTAATTAAATGAAGTTTGGGTGTTTTGATCACAAGCTGTTCCACTTGTAATTGTATACCTATACAAACCAGATGGTAAATCATTTAAAACAGTGAACCCATTAAAATTACCTAATGTTGGGTAGGTTCCATCAAGGGGTATCCAAGGTGAATTAAGAGTTGAAGTACTCGTGTTTGATGAACTGTTACTAATAATAATTGCTTGAGCTGCATCAAAAATTTCCCATGTAATATTGTAAGGCTCTAGACCTCCAATGATTTCTAAAGAGATTCTTCCATCGGTAGAGTTTAACTCGCAACTTACTCCACTAGAAGCTATTGAATTACCATTAGCATCTGTTAAAAGACCTCCAATTTGAAGTGGGACAATATTTGCGCTAAATATAAAATTAATAGGGGTCGATTCACATATTCCATCACTTATAACCAATGTATAAGTTCCTCTTAATGCATTAAATGATGTGATATTCACAAAGCTAGCTCCGTTTTCAGTTGGATCAGAAGGCGTGAACGTCCAATTATATCGATAGATCGCATTATCGTTAGCATCAATTTGTGGGTTTCCACCTATAACAGTATCAGTATCTAAATTAAATTGAAGTGCTTCTGAACAAATATCAAATTCAAATTCTGTATCGCCCTCAAATGTTATAGGGACATAGGTTTCAATATCAAATGCATAATCTAAACTACAATTTGGATTAGATGCATCTACTACTTCTAATATGTGTCTTCCTTCACTTAAATCTCTAATTATATATTTCGATCCCTGCTTAATTATTGAATTGGTGAATGTTCCCGAAGTAGTTCCAGTTCCCGAACCGCTTGTACCCCCATAAACTAGGACACCATCTAATGAAATATTATATGCTAAAGAAGTCCCTGAGAGGTTAAATGAGAAGTCTGAGACAACTGTACCCGTAGAACAATCTAAGATTTCTCTATTAAACAGTTTTTGGTTAATAATATTAAATTCTGAGTTTTTAATAATTCCTGACCTAGAAAAAATTTGACATCCGTTAGCATCTGTAATTATCGCACGATATTTTCCCGCTTGTAAATTGTCTACTAGAAAAAATCCGTCTTTATTCATAGATACGTATCCTCCGTCTGAAAACTCTATCGTTGATGAAGAAGTTGTTGGACTGGCAACTGAACCGGAGACAACAGATGATATAGCAGACGCCTGTGCTACCGATAATTTATACCATTTAATGTCATAGGGCTGAAGACCTCCACTCACATTTAGTTCAATAGACCCTAGCTCTGCTGAATTACAACCCGGCTGAGTGATCGTTGGTGTTTCACCAACAACTAATGGTTGATCCCCCCCTCCGTCTTCTAGAGTAATTTGATCTGTAATTGAACATCCTGCACCATCTGTAACTATTACTGTATAATCTCCCGCATAATCAAGTCCAGAAATAGTAAAGCCATTAGGATTACTTGCGGAAGCAGATGTCGTTCTTTTATATAGGATACCACCAGAAGGACCCAATAATTGCCATACTATTGAATAGGGCGTTGTTCCAGACACTGTACCTCCAGAAACATTTATTGATAAGCTACCTTGTATTCCTGCACTGCAATCAATTGGTAGTGTTGATGTTGCGTTTAATTCAACTGTTAATTCATCTGGCTCGTTAATAGTGGTAGAGCCCAAAATAAGTTCAATTTCATTTCCTGTTGCATCTAAACAATTGCCACTATCTTTTATTTTAATACTGTAAGCTCCACCCGCTAATCCGTCAACCGAAAGAACTTGAGTGGTACTTGTTACAACCGTAGCACTAGCCCCACCTGAAGTAACAGATACTGTTGTGGTTGTAAACCCAACACCAGCAGCATTATATGAACCTCCATTTATTGAGTATTGATACGGTGGATTACCTCCCGCAAATTCGACAGTGAATGCACCGTTTTCCTGACCATTACACAAAATATCTGTTGTATTGAAATTAGCCTGGTTTACAGCTAGTGGATTTAGTATTGATAATGGACCAGTCGATCCAGATATAGTATAAGGAAATGTTTGAACACAACCAGAAGTAGAGTCCGTAACATCTAATGAGTAAGTACCAGCATCTAAATTATCAATTCTATTTGTAGTTCCTCTATTTACTCCAAATAAATCAATCCAAGCAAAAGTAAATGTTCCTGACCCACCAGCCACTGAAACCTCAAGATGACCATCTGAACAATTAGCTACTGTAGAATTATCTAAGGCTTGAGTAACTGTAAAGTCAGCACTCTCATCTATCCTTATTGGGCTAGAGGTTGCAAATAAAGTGGTACACAAACCATCAGTAACTGTTAGAGTATAATCAGCAGGTGATAAATTAGAAATATCTTGAGTGTTAAAAGAGGTACTATTAGAACCTACCCAAGCAAAAGTAAGGTTAGTATAATCACCTGTATTTCCAGCACTTCCACCGGTTATTGTGAATCCACCTGTATCTAATGTTATTTGACCATTAGTAGCTCCACAAGTAGGCTGAACAACCGTTATACTGTCAGGAATTCCATCAACATTTGTATCACTTGAGTCAATTTCTAAAGATCTAGGTGTAATTATCGCAACAGTGCTAGCATTATTATTTAAAGTACATCCATTTAAATCTTCTACCCCTATTTCATAGGTAAATCCAGCAGAAATATTAATAGAGCCCGCTACCGAAGGGATACCATTATCATCACCATCCGTAAATGTATGATTCCCAATAGTGGGGTTAGATCTTCCTATTTCAGTTCCTGTAGCATTGTATATTTTATATACATAGGTCCCTGTCCCTCCGGTTGCTAATGCACTAATTTCTGTATCACAAATTGAAGTAATCGTCATACCTAAAATAGTTGGAGCCGTTAAAGTTACTAGATCACTATCTGTCTGACATCCATTGGATATTACTGAAAGTTTATAATATTTATTTACAACTATATTCGGTACATTAAGGGTTAAATCAGTATCTACATATGTAGTAGGGTCTGAAGTGTTTAGAGTAGAGATAAATGTTCCACCGGAATCTGTTTCTCTCCAATAATATGCATAATTTAAGGTAGTATTTGATTGAGTATTGCTATCACTAATAATAGTTCCCGCTGCAACACCAACAGATAGGGTTATGGAATATGAATATGGAATACCCGGAGTTTTTGCAACCAAACCAATTCGTCCATTACCTCCAACATTCGCAGTTGCTGTTGCAAAATTAGATCCCGCTGAAAGGGCTGCATTAACTAGGGCGGCAATCTCAATAGCTATTTCAGCTCTACTCATATTTCTAACTGATAAGGCCGGAGTGGAAGTATAATTACCAGCTAGGTCAACGCCTTGAACGGTGTAAGCAAAAGGTATTGTTTCTATTGTAAATGTTATTGTATCACCCAGAACAAGAGTATTAGAAATTGTAATCATATCCATTTGGGCCTGCGCGGTTATACCACCAGTAATTGCCGCTGGAGCTACCACAGCAGAACCATTATCTCCGTTACACGATGGATTATTAACCGTTAGATTAGCTGCAACATTAAAAGGAGCAATTGCTACAGGTGGAAATACGGTGATGGTTCCACCAATTGTTGATGTTACCGTACAAGAATTGGGGTTTGTAGTCACAACCGAATAGGTATAGGCTTTTGGATTAACTCCCAGATTTGCAGCAGGAGCACCAAATATTGTAACTCTTCCTAATGGGCTTATGGTGACATTTGCAGCATCCGTAAATCCTAGACCAGTCTCAAAGGTTACAGATACATTACTTGCTCCCCCACCAACGTCAAAAATTATCGGTTTTATATCATTTAACTCACAGACCGTTTGATTTAAATCTGAAGTATCTACTCCTGCAAATACAATACTGTCTTGAGGATTTACCGTTATAGTAATAATCTCTGTATCATCTGTACAAACACTAGTATTACCAAGCGTCCCGGTGGTTACTGTAAAAGTATATGTTGTTAGTGATGTTATCACTGCATCAGGGCTTCCTAAAATCGTCGCAACACCACCCATACCATCAGCATCTGGTGAAAAATCAAATTGCATCCCAGAAGGCAGCCCAGTAGGAGTGACAACTGAAGCGAAGGTATTGTCACCTACAATAGTAAGTACTATAGGGGTAATATCAACACCATAACAGGTAGTTTGATTTGAATTTGCTGGAACTACAGGTGTTATTGATTCAATAGGAAATACCGTTATAGTACCAGTGATGGTTGCTGCTGGAGCACATGAAGCAACCTGTGGACTATTATTAGCATTATTACCATTGGTGGTTATTACATAAGTATATGAAGTTGTTTGTGTAATTGCAACATTTGGAGTTCCAGAGATAGTAAAAATATTAGGTGCCGTAAAGTCACCTCTTAAACCCGTTGGAAGACCTGTTACACCTGCTCCAAGAGCTCCACCTCCAACATTATATATAACATTAGTTAGTAGCGTTCCATCACAAACCAATTCATTAGCATTTGACCCTGCTGCAAGGGTAATTGTATCTGTTGGATATATTCTAATTTTAAGATTTATGTTTCCAATTGAAGTACAGCTTGAACCAGATCCTTTTAAAATTAGATCATAATCAGTAAAAGGGTTGCCTGCAGGAACAGGAAGAGTTGGTGTACCATTAATTGTAAATACTCTTGTTAATGTATTCCAGCTCCCAACTATTCCAGCAGGTAGTTGGTCTACTGTAAGGGGATCTACCTCTATATTGGCTATTTCAACAGAACCATTAATTCTTACATCAGTTAATACTGTATTGTGGCAAACCTCTACATAAACATAATCACCTCCTCCTGCAATTGACGGAGTACTTGGAATAAAAGCTCCTCCATTTAAATTAGCCTGAACACCCCAACCTGAAAGATCATGTGTAATGGAACCGGTTGCATTAACCACATTCATGGTACCAGTGAAGGATGCTTGAGTATTACATCCATTAGCATTAATAGTAGAAGAAATTGTATACGTAAAAGAGGTTCCCCCAGATGGTAAAGCAGCAACTACATTTATGCCAGTAGGTGCTTCAATCTTAACTCTATTTGGAGCTATAATACTAGCCGTTACTCCAGCAGGAAATCCAGATGATGTAATAGCAGCTACATCAGTAATGGTTAAATATATTGGCGTCATCGATAGACCATTACATATACCACCTGGATTAGCGTCACTTCCTGCTTCCACAGTAATAGTAGGTATCGTATTTACTGTTATTGTACCATTTGTAGAAACAGCATTACAGCCACCTGAAGTGTTTGTGTTAATTGTATAAGGAAATACTCCAACAGTAGATGGTATTCCTGAGATTGTGAAAAATTTACCTGCTGTTTGTGAAATACTTGCTTGAATTGTTCTGTCTACAGCTGGACTATATATTGAACTGGTAAAAGAGTTTCCTGCTAAAGATTCGATTACTAAAGCTCCTCCAATTATTGAAGCTGATACACCATTAATAGCCGTAATTGAAACTACAAATGATTGAAAAACTTCAGCAAAAGTATTCGTTACTGCGGATGCAGTGACTGTGACAGTTGAACTATTAATAGTAAGTGACCAACTATCAGTTCCTGTGTTGATATTTCCCTCTACGGATCCTGCAGAAAAGGTGTATGATGTTATTTGAGATACTTCATTATAATTTTGGGTCATTCCTCCAGGAAGCGATTGCGAAGCCGCTTGGACTAGGGTTGGTCCTGCTACATCAAAAACTAAAGGTACTGCAGCTCCTACATTTGAGGTTGTTACTGCAAAGTCAGAGCCATTTGATGTTAAGGTTATTACATTACCTAGAACGGTTGGAGTAACTCCAATACCAGCACTAGTGATTAAGGTTGCTAATCCATTTAGTATATCCGAAATTTGATTGTCAAGTACCGGAGCATTTATATCAACAGTGTAAGTATAACTCACCCCATTTATAGTAATTACATAGGGAACAGTATCATTGGCTAAAACATTAACATCAACTCCACCTATGGTTATTGTTGAAATTTGATTAACAACGGTAGCTTCTATTGAAGCATTCGTTGCAAAGCCTGCAATTGTATAAACTATATCTGTTCCAATGGCTTCATTTAAACAAATTTGTGGAGTATTACTTCCTGAAGTTAGTGTAATTGTAGGTTCTGGATCAATAGTAATATTTCCTGTAAGGGTAGCTTGATCTGCAGGATTGTTACAGGCAAAATCACTATTTACAGTAGCTATCGTGTATGTATAAACAGTAGTAGCAGTTAAGCCAACTACTGCAGGATTACCTTGAATAGAAACCGTTCTAGAGGCCGCTTGAACTAGCGTTGGTCCTGCAGCATTAAAAATTAAAGCATTCACAGCTCCTACATTTGAAGTCGCTACTGTAAAGACAGCACCGTTAGAAGTTAAGGTTATTTGATTAAGTGCAGCGTTAACTGTTGGAGTAATTCCAATACCAGCATTAGTAATTAAGGTGGCTAATCCATTTAGAATATCTGAAACTTCATCATCTAAACCGCCTAGAGTAGTACTAAGTGTATATGTATATGAGACCGTATTTATTGTAATCGCATAAGGGACACCATCATTAGCCGCAACCAAACCATCTACTCCGTCTAAAGTTATTGTGGATATTTGATTTATAGTCGTTAATGGATTCGTGATACCGGCTGGCTGAGCTGGAGCCCAAGTTACATTTACTCCTAGAGAATTTCCAATATCATAAACAACAGGTGTTAAAGATCCAGCTGCATTATTACATATCCGCTGATTATCATCCATTGCAGCTTGAATGGTTAAACTGGAAAGCGGATTGATGGTAATGTTATTATTCACTATTCCAGGAGTACACGTGGATCCATTAGTTGTAATAACTATTGGAAATGTAGTTGGAGTTGTATTTGTAGAAGTTGGGTTTCCTGTAATTTCTAAAAACAACCCTCCATTGATAGTTTCCACAACAGCGATAGTATCAGTATCATTTCCATCTACATCATTCAATGAAACTGCAATATCAAAATTAAAGCCTGTTGAAGATACTGTAAAGGTATTCGCTGAAGTTGTACTTACAGAAATTGAAGATGAATTTAGAGCTGTATTAATTTTATATTCTAAGACTGCTATAACTTCAGTTACAGTATTAACAGGAGAAGCTCCAACTCCAACAAGTACTGGATTATAAACTTCACCAACAGTTACTGTATAATTTACACCATTGATCCTAACCGTATGACCATCACCAGCTTCATCCAAAATACCACTAAGAGTTATTGTATTTAATTGATCCACTGAAGCCGTATTTACATTTACTCCAGTAGGCTCACCTGTTACATCTGCTCCTGTTGCTCCACCTGTAATTTCATACCTGATTTGGGTTAGTGGATTTCCGCTACAAATTGTTTGATTAATTGTACCAATTGCAGAAGTTCTTATAAAACCTGGTGAACCTTCAATTTTAATTGATCTAGTAAAAGTATTTGCTGCCGGATCACCACATCCAAAAGAGGTTGCTATAATGTTAACTGAACCAAACCAGCCCTGGGCCCATGTCATTAATCCTGTTGAAGAATTAATAACCCCTGCAGCGCTTGTGCTAATTGACCAGGTCACATCTGAACTAGAGGAGAATTGAGTAGTTGTTGTTCCATTTATTGGAGGACAATTAGGAACCGTGAGAGGATTATAATTAATATCTGTTGGAGGTCCTACATCATCATATATTCTTACCGTACGAACTCCTTTTGTTCCAAAAGCTACTCCATTACAACCCGTTGCCTGAGATTCAATATTAAAGGTACCGTGAAAACCAGCATTCCAACTAAAATCTCCCGTAAATGAAGAAACAAAGCTTCCTGGAGATCCAACACTTCCGACTCCAGGTATGATACTAGCTACGTCTAATGTATAAGAAATAGTAGAATAAAAAGTTGCCGTCGAAAAATATTGAGTATTTGGCGTGGTAGCAGTCGTTTTACAAATTGGTTCAGCTCCAGTAACAGTGCCACAAAGGTCCAATGAGGTCTCATTTGGTTGCCAGTTTGATATAGTGCCAAAAGCTCTTGTGTTTCCTGGTGCAGGCTCAACGTTAAATGTTAACTGGAAATCTCCCCCGGAGCCTCTTGGTCCCCCTGGAGGAATTGCAGGTGCTGAATTACCAGCGTAACTTGCGGTAATGTCCACCTGACCACCACCAACATAAGACAATCCATTAAAATTAATAGCACCAACACCAAAAGCTGTAACTGCAGGAACATTAAGAAATAGATCTTTAACTAATGAGGTGTTATCAGCATTTATTAAATTTACTATAGCATCTCCTATATCAGCTGGACTTTGATCCGCACCAAAAACGGGTGGTGTTACCGCCGGATTATCGAAAGGCGCCACAAGGTCTGTTGTGGTGAAGGCATATTCTACTCCATTTAGATAAACAGAATATTTTTCCCCGGTCCTAGGAACTCCAGAAAAGGTAAGTCTTTCTATTTGAGATTCTAAAAGAGGTTTTGGTGCTGTTGGCTGAGTTGCCGATGAATTAAATTCATTTACGGTTATAACTGCTATTCTTTGACCTGTTTCAACCCCAGTACAGCCCACGGCTGCTACAGAAATAGTTGCATCTCCAATAAATCCAGCTGTCCAACTCATCACACCTGTTGTGGCGTCAATAGCTCCAGCGCTAGCGGGAATAACATACCATCTATATGAATCCGTTAGAGGCGCAATTCTACCATCATTATAACATGCTGAAAAAGTAACGGAAGCCGGAGGTGTATTAAGGGCTGGTTCACAAGAGTATAGTTGTGCATTATATATATTACCATCTTGTCCTCTAGTAGGAGAAATAGTTAGATTTGGAATTATCTCAGTAATTGGATTTACTCCATTAGGATCTGCAATTCGAATATAATCAGGTACTGCTGGTGCCGTTACCACTCTAACTAAATGGTCTAATCTTATAACTCCACAAGCTGATGGTAAAGCTTCTGTGGTTTCCACCCTAACATTAGCCCAACCTAGGGGAACTCCAGAAAGTGTAACTGTTTTTGCTGCAGCATTAGTAGTCTCAGTAAGACCATTACCGTTTATTACTCTTATCCCAGTGGCTGATCCTCCCCATTGAAAGGTAATGTCTATAACCGCTTGAGTAATACATACAGTTTGTCCTCCAAGTGGAGCTGTTGTTTGAACTAGAGTTGGTTGCGCGAAAATTGAAACTGGAGATGCAGCTGAAAATACTTCGCAAGTTGATTCGGTTCCATTTTGTGCTCCGCTATCATCAATATCGTTTACTCTTGTAGTTTTTAATCTATAATAAATAATTCTTAGTAAATCTGGATCTAATTGCGCAGCAAGGTACTTTTCAATATCCGCTTTTTGTTGGGCGGCAGTTATCGTTGTACCATTTAAGTCAGCAGTGAAAGATGCCGTACCTAAAATATTCGTAGAAGCAGAAACACTATTAGTTAAAACATTATACCAAATATTATTATCGGCAGAAAATTGCCATTGGTAGATTACAGCATCTCCAGTCCCTCTATCAGTTTCGACACCAGTAGCTACTATATTCACTAAATCACCGACAAGAACAGTTAAAGGAGCGCCTAGAATTTGACAAACTTCTTGACTGGCAAGGATATTTCCTGAAGACACTTCGTCTAGTATCGTAAGTTGAACCACATTAGTTACACTGTTGTCTATATCATCACAAATGACACCACCCAGTGTGCTAAAAGCTCTTCTTCTAAAAGATGTGGTTTGAGTTATCGTTCTTGTTGGACTGAAATCAATTGCAGTCTCGTTTGCTGGATAACCATTTGCAGTAGTAATATCCTGCCAAACAGTCTGAGCAACATCAGTTGTTTGTTGCCATTGATATGTTATAGCACCAAGAGTAGGAGAGTATGCATCTCTAATTGATGTAAACTGTAATGGGATTGAACTATCGCAATAAAGTAATTGAGAATTTGCTATTCTCCCAGGTTCTAGAGTATTTAATGTTACTTGATGAATATCACTATCTGCAGCACAAGGAGTAGGAACCGCACCTCCAAAATTTTGAAAAACTCTTCTTTTATAAAACCTAGTATTAGATTGACCATTATAAGTTTGTGCAAATGCATAATTTGCAAAAGTTACATCTACTGTTGCATCGTCAAACCTCCAGACTGGAGTTAGTGTTGATCCAGGTGCAAGAGTTAATGTAATATTATCTGTAGTTCCAGATTGAACAGCTGTAATTCCTGTTCCTGAATTATTTATTTTATATGCAAGTAATACTAAAACTTCATCTATATTATTAACATTATTATCCCCTCCAGCAGCTGTACCATCCTCACCAATTGTAACTGTAAAAACATCTACTCCTATAGAAACTCTATAAAAATCACCAGCAACAAGGGGCGGAGTAGTTCCTGTAACCGTCATTGAATGAACACTTGAAATAGTAGCTTCAGTAATTGCTTGAGGCTGAAAAGTTTCATCTGTCGCATTAAATGGAAAGGTAATGCCTAGGTCGGTTGTAACAGATGTATTTGTAGTGAGAATATCATACCAAGTAACTGAATCTGCTGAAAATTCCCATTGAAAGTTTATATCAGCTGCTGCTGGAGTAGCACCATCTACTCTTAGTAATTGAGGAATGTCTCCCGGACATAGTATTTGTGTTGCATCTATAAATGTTGACCCTCCTGTATTTCTTTCTACCACTCCTCCAGTTAATGCAGTAGCTACGTTAATTGTTATTATGCTTGAAGAGTTTTCAATACACTGTACCCCGTTTAGCGTACTTATTGATTGTCTTCTATATTGTGTTGTATTAAATAAAGCTGGTGCCTGATAAGTTGAACTAACCGTTGCACCTATAATATCTTGCCAAATTCCAGCACCGACTTTATTTTGCCACTGATATGAAATCACTGCACTTACGGTGGCTGTACCATTTGGATAATCTGCCCCATCAGCAAAATCGTCAACTCCATCGGGGTTTTCTTGCACACCCAGTCCGACGAAAGCATTCGGTGCTGTTCCACTACATATATTTTGAGAAAAAGTACCTCCAGTAATTGACCCTCCATCAGCTATAACATAATTCATGCTTATTACCATTGATGCTTCATCAAAACAACCTGCAACATTAGTAATTCTTACAGTCACTGTAAATTGTAAGTCAGTATCCGTTTCAGAAAAGTCGTCTGTTGTAAATGTATTACCATTTACTACATTGGCAGTAAGTGGTGCTCCTGCGCCGTTGAAAAACTGATAGGATGCACCAGCTATAAGATTTGCTGTAAAAGTAACTGTGTCTGCAAATGGTGCACCTCCTGGGTTTCCACCACAAATTATGTTACCCACCGCAGTAGAAGATATTTGGGCTGTTGGTACACTCGATATGGTAATTGCTACTGGTGCTGATGTGAATGCACAAAAATCTTGCGCAGCACTTCCTATAGCAGCAGCAGCTGTAGAAACCTGAGCAGTAATAACCTCTCCATTTGCTATAGAACCTGGTGCAGCAATATAAATTTGGTTAGTAGCACCTAATATAGGATTTCCATTTTTTAACCACTGATAATTATCAGTTGCAGCAGTACCAGTAGTAAATACTTGAAATGTTACTGCATCAGTACTACAAATTGTAGTGGCAGGAGTAACAACAACTATGGGATTTCTATCTGCCTCTACATTGATACTAATATTATTAGTAGAGTAAACTACTGAACTTGTAACACCATTCAAAGTCGCATAAGCCGCACGTCTGATTTGCTTATTCTGTTCAACACTAACAGGCGAGGCTGAAACATCAAGGTTTCCTGTAGATGACGTTGCACCCGATATAGGAGACCAAGATCCAGATACTCCATTACGAATCTCCCACTGATAGGTTATTACTGTTCCTGGTGAAGAACCTGTTGAAGAGGCTACAACAGATGTACTATCATTGGCTATAAAAGCAGGAATAGCAACTGTACCACACAATAATAAATCTGCATCATTTAAAGCGATACTTCCCCCTGCAGTTATAACTGGCATTAGAATATCAAGAACATCATAACTTTTACATCCACCACTGGTTTCAGCCTCTAAATTAACACTCCCTGATGTTGTAAACGCCTGTGAGTATGTAGTGCCTGGACCTTGTTGAAGAATCGCTCCTGATCCAGCTACTGTACCCGCTCTAAAAGTATAGGTTACAACGCCTGCGCCTGCGCCGGTGGCTGTAAAAACAACAGTGTCACCAGAACTAATAGTATGAGACGTTAATACTTTATCTGAAGTAAGTACCGCTGCGGATCCAGATGCTATAGTTATTGCAACTCCCGCTGAAGTAAACGCACATTGATCCTGCGCAGCAGATCCTATAGTAACAGCTGTAGAGACCTGAGCAGTAATAACCTCTCCATTTGTTATATCCGTGTCAAGAGCAGGAGAGTAGGTTTTACCTGTGGCACCTGCTATAAGTGCACCGTTTTTATACCAAGCATAAGTGTCAGTTGCAGCATCATTAGCTGTCGTTAACGTAAAAACAAGGTCTGAAACACCTTCAAGACAAACTGTCGCTGAGGGGCCTACAGTAACAACAGGGTTTCTATCTGCCTCTACATTGATACTAATATTATTAGTAGAGTAAACTACTGAACATGTAACACCATTCAAAGTCGCATAAGCCGCACGTCTGATTTGCTTATTCTGTTCAACACTAACAGGCGAGGCTGAAACATCAAGGTTTCCTGTAGATGACGTTGCACCCGATATAGGAGACCAAGATCCAGATACTCCATTACGAATCTCCCACTGATAGGTTATTACTGTTCCTGGTGAAGAACCTGTTGAAGAGGCTACAACAGATGTACTATCATTGGCTATAAAAGCAGGAATAGCAACTGTACCACACAATAATAAATCTGCATCATTTAAAGCGATACTTCCCCCTGCAGTTATAACTGGCATTAGAATATCAAGAACATCATAACTTTTACATCCACCACTGGTTTCAGCCTCTAAATTAACACTCCCTGATGTTGTAAACGCCTGTGAGTATGTAGTGCCTGGACCTTGTTGAAGAATCGCTCCTGATCCAGCTACTGCACCCGCTCTAAAAGTATAGGTTACAACGCCTGCGCCTGCGCCGGTGGCTGTAAAAACAACAGTGTCACCAGAACAAATAGTATGAGACGTTAATACTTTATCTGAAGTAAGGGTGGCTACTGGTACAGCCGATACTGTAATTGCTACTGGTGCTGATGTGAATGCACAAAAATCTTGCGCAGCACTTCCTATAGCAGCAGCAGCTGTAGAAACTTGAGCAGTAATAACATCTCCATCTATTATATCTGTATCAGCAGCTGGAGAATAACTAGTAGTTGTTGCTCCTGGAATGAGAGTACCATTTTTAAACCAAGCATACGTATCAGTACCTGCGGGAGAAGAAGTCGTTAATGTAAAATTAAGATCTGAAACATTTTCAAAACAAACGGTAGCTGAAGGACCTACAGTAACTACTGGGTTTCTATCTGGCTCTACAGTAATGCTAACTACATTTGAAGGTGAGCCTCCACAGGAAACTGTATTTAAAGTCGCATAAGCCATACGTCTGATTTGCTTATTCTGATCGATACTAACAGGCGTGGCTGAAACATCAAGATTTGCTGAGGTTGCACCAGCTATAGAAGACCAAGCTCCAGATCCTGCATTACGAATCTCCCACTGGTATGTTATAGCGGTTGTTGCTGGAGAGCCTGTTGAAGAGGCTACACTAGACGTACTGTCATTGGCTAGTAAAGCAGGAGTCCCTGATGTAGCGCACAATAATAAATCAGCATCATTTAAAGTTATAACACCTCCAGCAGTCATAAGGGGTACTAGAACGTTAAGAACTGCAGAATCATCACATCCTGAACTGTCTTCAACCGTTACGTTAACACTCCCTGATACTGTATATGTAGCTGAATATGTAGTGCCTGCACCTTGCTGAAGAATCGTTCCAATACCGCCTGTTGAACCTTCTCTAAAGGTATAGGTTACAGTCCCTGCGCCTGCGCCGCCAGCTGTAAAAACAATGGTGTCACCAGGACAAATAGTATGAGACGTTGCCACTTTATCTGAAGTAAGGGTGGCTACTGGTGCAGCCGATACTGTAATTGCTACTGGTGCTGATGTGAATGCACAAAAATCTTGCGCAGCACTTCCTATAGCAGCAGCAGCTGTAGAAACTTGAGCAGTAATAACATCTCCATCTATTATATCTGTATCAGCAGCTGGAGAATAACTAGTAGTTGTTGCTCCTGGAATGAGAGTACCATTTTTAAACCAAGCATACGTATCAGTACCTGCGGGAGAAGAAGTCGTTAATGTAAAATTAAGATCTGAAACATTTTCAAAACAAACGGTAGCTGAAGGACCTACAGTAACTACTGGGTTTCTATCTGGCTCTACAGTAATGCTAACTACATTTGAAGGTGAGCCTCCACAGGAAACTGTATTTAAAGTCGCATAAGCCATACGTCTGATTTGCTTATTCTGATCGATACTAACAGGCGTGGCTGAAACATCAAGATTTGCTGAGGTTGCACCAGCTATAGAAGACCAAGCTCCAGATCCTGCATTACGAATCTCCCACTGGTATGTTATAGCGGTTGTTGCTGGAGAGCCTGTTGAAGAGGCTACACTAGACGTACTGTCATTGGCTAGTAAAGCAGGAGTCCCTGATGTAGCGCACAATAATAAATCAGCATCATTTAAAGTTATAACACCTCCAGCAGTCATAAGGGGTACTAGAACGTTAAGAACTGCAGAATCATCACATCCTGAACTGTCTTCAACCGTTACGTTAACACTCCCTGATACTGTATATGTAGCTGAATATGTAGTGCCTGCACCTTGCTGAAGAATCGTTCCAATACCGCCTGTTGAACCTTCTCTAAAGGTATAGGTTACAGTCCCTGCGCCTGCGCCGCCAGCTGTAAAAACAATGGTGTCACCAGGACAAATAGTATGAGACGTTGCCACTTTATCTGAAGTAAGGGTGGCCGTAGGGGGAGTAACTAGATTTGCAGTAATTCCAGACGAAGTATACGTACATAGATAATCTCCCGTCATAGAAACTGTAACTGTAATTATATCACCATTATCAAAATCACCAACACTTGGGGTGTATTGCCAGGCTGTTTCACCTGTAATATCAACACCATTTGTTTTCCATTGATAAGCATCAACTGCACCTCCAGAATCAGGAGTACCACCACCTGTATCAGATCCTGTTGTGCTTACGGAGAATAACATTGTTGTTATATCAGAAACACATACTGTATTACTTGGAGAAACTGAAATGACAGGTGCCCTGTCTGTTGAGGTTGTTACGGTTACTACATTTGAGGGACTAGAACAGGCAACACCATTTAAAGTTGCTAAAGTTAATCTCCTAATTGAGGTAGTTAAATTAATAGCCAAAAGACTACCATCAAAAGTACTAGTGGCTGTAGGGCCTCCAAGAGGTTGCCAGCCAGAACCGTCACCTATTCTACTTTGCCATTGATAGAGAAGTGTTGTGCCAGCAGAACCTCCCACAACACCAACTCCTCCATTCCCAACGGATCCTAGGGGACTACCGGGGCATAAAGTAATATCAGCTGGAGCACTTATTGATCCAATGGTAGTTACTAGTGGAACAAAAATAGTATTGGTTTCTGTAGCACTACACCCAGAAACAGTTACTTCAACAGTAACTGTAGACTGACCCGATATAGAATTAGTAGTATAAATATTAGACGAAGAATTCTGAACAGCTCCCCCATTTAATTTAAAAATATAATTTGCTCCAGAGATTAATCCAGCTGTAAAAGTGATTGATTGCCCTGCACATATCGAACTCAATGTAGCATTATTTAGTAAAGAAGCAGATGGTAGATCAGTAAGATTCGCAGTGATAGCAGCGGAAGTTACCGTACATGAAAAAGGTGATGCAGTACTAACTGCAATTCTAATCTGATCACCATCAACAAAATCACCTGCACTTGGAGTGTATCGCGAGGCTGTTTCGCCTGAAATAGCTGATCCATTTCTTAACCACTGGTAGGTGTCAACTCCAACCCCTCCTGTGTCAGATCCTGTTGTGCTTACGGAGAATACCATTGTTGCAATATCAGGGGAACAGACTGGATTTGATGAAACAGAAATAACAGGTGCCCTATCTATTGAGGTTGTTATAGTTACTACATTTGAGGGTGATCCTGCAGAAAGACAAAAAACAGAATTAATATCAGCATATGCTAGTCTTCGGACTTCTGTGGTACCATTGACAAATACCGGGGTAGAAGACATTAGTAAAGATGAAGTTGTTGCGCTATTAATGTTTTGCCAACCAGCTGCTACATTTGTTCTTGTTTGCCACTGATAGCTAACCATTGAACCTGAAGATGATAAGTTGGTGTTTGTAGTGGCTGCAGATGTACTTGCCATGTCTCCAAGTGAATCTCCAATACACAGTGTTATATCAGTAGGATCGGCTATAACTCCAGGAGATGCTAATACAGGAACATCCATAGTTAAAGTTCTTGAAGAAGAACAACTTGCTGAATTTGTAACAATTACAGTAATGGTAGATTGTCCTGACAATGAAGTAGTATAAATGTTACCTGAAACTTCACCTCCTGCAGCAGCAGAGCCCCCTTTAAAAAACTGATACGTTTCTCCTGAGCCTGAAGGACCGGCAGTAAAGGATACACTTTCTCCTGCGCATACAGTTAATGACGGTGTTGAATTTGAAACTAATGTAGCTACTGGTGGAGCACTAACAGTAATAGTTCTAGAAATTGTAGAAGTATCAACAAGACAGCCGTTAAAAGCATTACTTTGACCGTCAATAACATCAATAGTTATTTTATCGCCATTGGCAATCGCAGTTGCACCAGCTCCAAATGTCATTGTATTGGTCCCCATAATTTGCTGAACAACAGCACCATTTAATTTGAAAGTATAAGTTGCCGTGGCAACTGGAGTACTTGACCCATTCAAAAGAATTGTATAGGTCACATTACCTCCTTGACAAATTGTTGAAGCAGTTGTTGAGAGAGATGGGGTTCTTGGCGTATAAACCACTATACCACTTAAAGACTCAACATCATTTAAGTTACTGGTATCTCCAGTGACAGTCATACTGACTGTTAGGGTATTTCCAGTACCTGGAGTTGAAAAATCTAAGCCTACGGCTGGACTTCCTGAAAGAGTAAAGTGATCTGGAAAAGTTAAAACTTGAGTAGCACCAGCTGCCATCGAGCCGCTTCCTGAAGCTACTACGTAATTTGCTGCTGCTACAGCGTTTGGTCCAAAAACTTGGATTCTTAATGTTTCCCCCGTGACACCATTTACATCTGTAACTCCAGAATTATTTTTAATACTAACTAGGAATCCTTTTGCAGTACTAGAGCAAAATGACTTTACATCTGCATCAACAATAGATATGGCGGTTATCTCCATCTTGTCCACTTGAGCCGTAATGCTTAAAGGGATAAAAAATAGGAGCAGTGATAACTTTAAAAAATGTTTTATAACCGTTTTGATTTTAATCAGCTTTAACGTCTAACAAAATTAACGATTAAATAATAGATTTATTGCCTGATTCCATTGATTTATTACTTGCATAAATACATATATTTTTGTATATAATTAAAGCAGTAAAAATTAAGTAGTTCTTTTAAGAAATGAATTTCATTTTTTTCATCCATTCATCATTAAATATTTTTCCAATATAACGGCTTCCCGAATCGTGTAAAAGCACAACCACGACATCTTCTTTTGAAAAATTTTTCCCGAGCTGAAGAAGCCCTTTTATAGCAGCTCCACAAGAATTTCCCGCCAATATCCCTTCCTCTCTAGCTAATTTTCTAGTATATAAAGCTGCATCTTTATCTGTCACTTTTTCAAAATGATCAATAATAGAAAAATCAACATTTTTTGGAAGAATATCTTCTCCAATTCCTTCAGTGATATATGGGTAAATTTCATTAGTGTCAAATATTCCTGTTTCATGATATTTTTTAAAAACAGAACCATAGGTATCAATTCCCCAAATTTTAATATTTGGATTTTTTTCTTTTAAAAATTTTCCAACGCCAGAAATCGTACCCCCCGTTCCTACTCCCACAACAAAATGAGTTATTTTCCCATCTGTTTGTTCCCAAATTTCAGGACCTGTACTTTCATAATGAGCAATGGCATTAGAAGGATTATCATATTGATTAACGTGCCAAGAATTAGGTGTTTCTTTGGCTACTCTTGCCGCTGTACTGTAATAAGATTTTGGATCTTCTGCAGCAACAT
>Ga0209709_10001460_pt1 | contig 21876 bp, 36 predicted proteins | sample ArcticOcean_MG_C_2_FD_187435 | JGI IMG/M metagenome (GOLD analysis project Ga0209709, IMG submission 187435) | Marine microbial communities from western Arctic Ocean - ArcticOcean_MG_CB4_136 (SPAdes) (version 2) | ecosystem: Environmental > Aquatic > Marine > Oceanic | place: Arctic Ocean...
AATGCTCTATGTTCACGCCAGCTACGGCGTTATGCCACGCAGGAACTTGGTCATCCAGAATAGATCTCTGGATAAGTCTAATCGCCTTAAAGTTAGAGGACACTGCGGTGTTACGGATCACTTCGATTAAACGAAGACCTGTGGCAGGAATCGATTGCTTTGATGAATTTCCAACGGGAGTGAACTCTTCATTCACTGTCTTGGCATCAGGTCGGTACAGCACAACTGCATACTGAGCGTCATTCAACCAATTTTGTAGTTCAGAGTTATACCATCGCGTTCCAGACGAGCTAATGTCCTGCAAGACAACCTTTGCTCTATCAATAATATCTTTGGCTAACGTGACGGCCATGACTTAACTCCTAAGTTAATTTTCCGCTTGCATCACAAGCAAGCCAATCAGGATTGCTTTCGCCCCAAGGGATTTCTGGGTAAGCATTTCCATCAATAGGATTGCGAACAAATTTAATAGCTGAAGCTTTAGGTACTACAACCTTTGTCTTAGCAGGTTCTTTAACGGCAATGCCCAAAGAGTCTTCAATCATCTTTGTTGCGTCTGCACGTATGTCTGAAATCTTTCCTCGCTTATCTATGTCGATGGAAAAATGAGTTAGGATAAAGGCCTCGATTTGGTCTTTATTCATTAATGAGATCTTGTCTAAATCTTTTTTAGACACAGTAGGTTCTGCCTTTAGCTTGTCGCCTTGAGCCATGAGATTCTCCAGATAATAAAATCCCCCCGCCCCAGATTGGGGAGAGGGGTACTAGTCCTAAATTGGACTACTGTTTAGCGTTAAGCAGAACACCAGCAGTAGGCTGGACTACTTTATAGCCATAGACCTTTAAACCACGAACAGCATCACCGAAGCGTGATTCAAGGCGTAAGGTTTCAGTCTTAACAAACTGGCTAGCAAAGGTTGCATAGTGAGTAGTACCTGCAAGGATCTTATACTGAGCATCAGCGTCAGCTGCTAAAGCAACTGCGGCATCGTCACCACGGATCGGGACGCTGTTAGACTGATATATTGTGAAACGATCAATGATGCCTAACTTTCCGTTACGCGCAATCGAGGTAGAATCACCTGATTGGTTAGCGTTCTGAAGGTCGGACTTCTTGATCATTGAACAGATCCAAGGTGGGAGAACTAACCAGCGTCCTGTTTCAGCAATATCAGCTTCGTCCAACTTGTTACCCATATCAATGATATGATCAATAACGTTGGCCTTAGTGATCTGCTGAGCAAGAGTATAAGTAGCTCCGCCAATGATATTGCCAGCAGCAACGCCACTGTAAATACCACCTAACACATCGGTATCAACTGCAATCTTCATACGCTCACCAGCGTCACGAGTTGCCTCGTTGACTAGTGGAATATCAGACTGAGCTGCCAGTACATCGTCAACCTTGAACTTAAAGATCTTAGCTTTGTCGATGGTTAATTCAACCAAAGTGTCACTTAGATCATCATAGCTAGTGATTGGCGTTGCAGCAGCTGGATCGTAATCTGAAATACCTACAACGGGAGTGTTGCGGATATTTACCTTACTGCCTTGGCCAGAAATCTCGCCTTGGTAGTCTGTGTTACAGATCGCGTCCAACACTGTGGTTTTGTAAAAGTTTACAAGTAATTTCTTACTCCAAACTTCAGGGATAAAGCGGCCGCCTGAGCCGTTTGCAAATGGAAGTGCCATAATAATATTCCTAACAAATATAAAAAGATTTGCGAGCTAGGAAATTTTTCTCTAACTCGTTGTTAGAGCTGGCCAGCCATCATTTGTGCGTCAATTTCTTCAGCGTTTTTTTCATACTCGCTGAAACTCATTTTTGCAATCTGATCCCTCGTAAATCGAGGTTGGCTGTTACCAGCCCCCGGATTGGAACGAACAGTAGAAACAGTCGGATCAGCCGCCTGTCGCGCATCGTCCAAAATTTGCTGTTCACGACTTACCTTTGTATTAGAGGTCAGCCCTACAGCAGTCTTGTACGAAGAAAGTAACCAAACTACATCGCTAGCTTCACCAGTTTGAAGAAACTCCTGAACACGTTGTGGTTGACGCTGCACCCAGCCTTGAAAGTCAGGTGTATTAGAAACTTCAAACGCATCAGCATGGGCTTCGAGAATAGTTTTCTCATGCACTGCTTGTGCTGTTTTCTTCTCTGCTTTCTTTGATGAACTTTCCATCGCTTTAAGCTTTCTATCTAAAGAAGAGATCGTTTCGGATTGAGATTTGATACGACTCACAATGGGGTCGAAGTCCTCTCCATAGTCCTCACTGAATGTATCTAGCGAGTCGCTATTTCCAGTCGAATCCGACTGAACATTCGCAGGATCTGGGAGTGTCTGCTGAGTATTCACAACTTGAGCAAACTGTGCTTTCAGTGTGGCTACATCAGAGGCTAAGGCTTCGTTTTGTTTGCGAAGATCTGCTGCCTCCATAGAGGTTTGCGTCATCTTCTTGCGAGCGTGTTCATATGAGGCTTGAGCATTTTTAATTCGCTCTTCCGCATTCTCAACCGTCATCCCATCGGCTACAAATGGCTCAGAATTGTCCTCTGCGTTCAGCTCTGGAGCTTTGGCTTCGGGTTCTTCAACAATTTCTGCTTCTTGGGCTTGTTGTGGTTCAAGTTCAGCCTCAGCTTCCGCTTCAGCTTGGTTAGCTTCAGATTCCTTATCCGTTTCAGGGGTCTCATAGGCAAGTTTTAAAGTTTCTTCGGCTTCTTGTTCTAGCCGTTGCATTGTTTCGGGGGTCATTACCTTCTCCGTTGATGGGTTTCAGGGCTGATTGCAACCTTGTCCGTTTCTGGGGGCTTTAATTCAGGGATTCCTTCACCCGCTCCAAATCAGTCGGGGCTTTTACACTTATCCGACCATCTAAAAGCTATCTCGCTATGGTTTTGTTAGCTGTCTCACTTAAGGACAACACCATACGAAAGGCACCTATAGTGCCTTGAAGAACCCGCACTCTGTCCAAGCTGAGTAGCGGATCTTCTAATTCTTCTGCCGCCAAATCGCATCGGCGGCCTATGTAATTCATCATGAGTGTGTATTCGTGGGGCATCCTGTTAGATAACCCGACTACTGCTTCCACTTCTTCTAAAGAAAGCTGCGCCCTTGGCGTTGCAGTGGCCATATACTCAATCCTTTTTAAGCAACCCATACTCAGTTGCCACTAATCGGATATAGTTCTCACTAATACCAAGGTGGGCCGCAAATGGATTCTGTGTTCGTCTGATAAAGCGAAGAGCATCAGCCGATTTGTATCGGTCTACACACCCTAAGTCTGAAATTGCTTGCCTGATCACCGCTAAGAACAATCGCTCCTCTGGGTAATTCTGTGGCACAAGGTTTGAAATCTGTTCCGCAGCTAAATATGCCCTAACTTTAATAGGCACATCACCAAAACGATCAGGATCTCCATCTATCCGCTTAAACCAAAGATCTAAGCGAGGTTGTCTCATCTTACTGATCAAACCCTGTAGGGGATTTACCTAGTTGAATATCTTGTCGGGTCTGTTCAGCGTAGGCAAAGTCTCTAGCAGCTTCAGCCTCCCGTTCCATAGGTAATGTTTGAGCATCAACCATAGATCTTTGAGAGTCTGCCATGGCTTGTTGGGCTTGCGCTTGAGCCTTGGCTGTTTGAGCCTGTACTCTCTGCATTTCCATCTCGTAAGCTGCTTCTTGCTTCTGCATTTCCTTAGCGCCTTCTTCTTTCTGCTGCGCTTCGTCTTGCTCACTCATTTCTGGAACCATTTTGTTTGGATCAAGGTCAAGTGACTTAGCAACTTCTTTAATTAGTTCTCTACGTTCAGTTAAACGAATGTCTACAGGGTTAGCGGTCATCTGCATGAACTGAATGAGGCGCTGACTGCGTACTTCTTTGGCAATCAGAGCAGTTGAACCAGCAGCGACTATGTTCATGTCACCTTTGATTGATTCATCTACACACCAACGCATGTTCCAGTGGTACATAGAAGTAATAAGAGGTGTTGTGGCGTAATCATCAATGTTCTTGATTACTGACTTCATCGCTATGCTGGCAGCACCCATTAACATGGACATGCCCGATGCAGTCTTAGTCATTCCGGGAGTATGTTGGCCGTGACTATATGAAGGCATAGACGTTTCTTCATCAGCAAAGCGCCTGAACAACTCAATAACCGTAGTGAGATGTGCTGACACATTCTGGGGTTGGTAGAAACGAAGCATAGGAGTCCCTGCATCACCTCCTTCTCTTAACCAGATTTTCCAAGGATGAATGTCCGTAACGTCAGAACCAGGTGCAATCATGGATGTGTTTACTTCCACCTGTGGGCCTGATGAAATTGCTTGATTATCAATAAAGATTCGTACTGCCGCGTTTATAGTGGCTTGAGAGTCCCGCATCATCTTAGGTACGCCAATACCCCATAACTGGTGAGGTGTTCTCTCGTAAGGGAACAGATGATATGGCGTTGACTGTGCGCTAATAGGGTTCAGTCGTGCACGAATTACTTCGTTATCTGAGAACCACACATTGGCCTCGTACTCTATTTCTGGATCTTCAACCTCTAACCCAGACGCAATTAAATCGTGGCCATCTACTAGACCCCAGTACTCTAAAACTTCAAATCGGTCTGAGCTGTGGGATAAGTTATGCCCTGCAATCTGTCTACGCTCTAACTCATGGTGAAATTCCACATGGTTTCCATCTGGATTCCTTGAGATAGTGTTGGCAATCGCATCAGAAAGAAATCCGTCTGTAGTTTTTAACTTTCGGAATTGATGCTTAGTCATAACATGACGATGGAAAATTCCTGAAAAGGAATCCAGCGCTTTTGAATGTGGATCAGGGTACAAATCAAATATTGAAACGTGTTCTACATTTGGCTTAGGTGTTTCTTTCGATGAAGTTACCCAAGCGCCTGTCTCGTCTTGAATCCATCGTTGTGTTTTGTCCATCCGAACAGTCGCACCTTTGATAGCACCAGTACCAACAATACAAGCTTCCATAATGGAGGATTTGTAAACTGATTCGTACTTAGCTTCTAGCAACTGATCTTTAATTTTCTCTTGCATCCGTACACTACGGACTTTGGCTTCTTTCTTTAAGTCTGCTTTCATTCCATCAAGGATTTCCTTGACGCGAGCCTCCACTAAATCTGCTGGTAACTCTTGAATGGGTGTACCTTGTTGCTCCATCTGCTGCATTAGCTGCATCACTTCCATGATAGCTTGCTGCTTCATCTCAGATTCAGTAGGCCCATCGAATAAATCAGGGATTGGTGTAGGGCTAACGCTCCAAGGATGGTCACTTCCGTTGGGAAACAGTAGATCAATGATACGACCATACGCAGCCATGGTTTTTTCACGGGTAAGACGGACGTAAATCTGTGAACGATTGGGGTCACTGTCTAAAGCGGCCTGTGTTGTACTGTCATATAGTGCAGAAAAGGCACGAAGGTCTTCAATCCAATCTTTTTCAATATCAGTTCGGGCTTGGCTCCACTCATCAAAGCGTAATTTTAGCTTGCTGACTAAGTTACGGGCGACAGGAGACTCTTCTTTCTGCTCTTGCGGCTCACTTCTATCAATTTGCACTAGCATTTAATAACCCACACCCGCTTGAGCGGCTTTATATTGTCTTAGATTAACGATTGTATTGGCATAACTACGCGGCATTCTTCTATACATCTCTGCTGCAATGGCATATGACATAACTCTGTCATCAAAGTACCCTGCCCTAGCGTTGGTTGATCCGTTTGCGGCTACAATATAGGTTTCCATCTCGCTAACAGTGTCTTCACAAACAATTCCACTGTCCTCATCTCTAACAAGGCTAGCTAAATTGTCTATGATTAATGGTTTAGAGCGGCTGGTGGTTAACCAACCCAGTTTCTTGAACTGCTTTCCGTCATATTCGCGCTCAAGTTCTTCTTGAATGTAGATATTTGGATAGCCTTTGTTCTTTAAGATGGTTAGCGTGGTCAATCCGTGGTTGTTTCTTTCTACACCCATGAATGCTTTGCGGTATAGCATGCCTAAAGCGTACAAGAGGTCTCCAAAATGATCAGGAGAGATCTTTCCATGCCACTGCGCCACTTGGTTGCCGTCCTCGTCTAGCACGTCAGCGCAAGAGAAGTCTCCTTTCTCAAGGCCTTCAGCAACGTCAGCTCCAATAACATAACGCCTATTAGTTTTGGGTAAGTCCCACACCTTCAGGCAACCATCTTGCTTTTCTATCAGCTCAGCCGTATTGATGTTTATGTCAGCGATAATCTTAGCTGAGTAACACTCATCCCTTGCAGCCATTAACCAAGTTGCTGGGAATACAGTGCGACCTGAAGAGATGAAGGCTTCGTTGGCGGTCATCGGATATTCTTGACGGAACAGATCTTCTGAACGCAATTCGTAAATCTTGTTCCTACGCCAAAACATTTGTTCGTCTGTTAAGGAGTAGGTCTTTTGTATTTGAATCTCATCGAAGGTTAGCTCTAGAGATGGAGGAGCTACCATCTTGTACTCTGGTTGCCAGAACCAAGGCACAAATATTAATCTGTACTGGCCTTCGCCACGCTGAGCCGTCTGAACCATGTCGTAGAAAACACCACCGACTCCGTTGGCTGTAGACTCAAGGATTACCTCAGTGTCATCTTCCAAAGGAACGGCCTGTAAAATACCAGCCAAGTGTTCCTCACCATTAGGCCAGAAGCCAACTTCGCTCCCATGAAAATACTGTAAGGTTTGTGATCGGCCTACAGCTTTGTTACCAGCAGTACCCACTTTGTAACCTGAGTCCAACTTGTCGAACACTAATTCTTTAGCGTTGGAGCTGGACACTGACGGCCTAAATGGATTGCCCTCATGGTAACGTCTAACCATGTCAAATAAGTTTGAGGTAGCCTCATGCTCATGTGTGAGGATGAACGCTCTCTTGCCCTTGCTCTGACTTACCTTGTGGTAAAGTCTAGCCTCAGCGTAGGTACTACACCCTTGCTGACGGCCTTTTAGTATTAGTACTCTGACTCTTCCGATCTCAGACTTTTGTTCTTCAATCTTTTGATGAATATACATCTGAGCTTTGTTTAATTTAAAGCGCTCTTCTTGACCGCTCTTAGCTCTGATGTTTAAGCAAGCGGCAGCAAAGTAAGGGAAGTTTGTCTTAATGGCACGAAGCTTTTTCTTTTCAGCAGGTGTCATTGATTAAATCCTACTGCTTCTTTTTAGTTGCAGATCGTGCAGCAGTTCTATTGGGGTTTGAAGATACAGCTTTAGCTTTTTTATAAGCTTTAGCTTTTTTAGCAGCTCTAAGCTTTGCTGAAGCGGCGTCTTCTTTTCTCTGTCTCATAATTCTCGTAGCTAGTGGACTTGCCATAATATTCTCCTACCATTTAGTTTGGATCAATTGCTTTCTCGATAAACATATCGCGCTCATCAAATGGATCAAGCTGATCTTCTTCATATTCCGTATCATCAAAGAGGTAGCTATCTTCTTCGTGCTCGATGACTTCATCATCAATATCAGGTAGATCGGCAATCACGCTCTCAATCGACAGGGTGGCATCAATTTCTTTTTTGTCGGTGAACATTGCAAGGTGTCTACCAAGTTGAGTCCAAGCTGTTACTCTAGCTCCGGGAGAACCATTGGCTTTATCTTTGGCTTCTTCTAATAAGCCTGTGATAATTTCAGCTTCAGTTACTTTCAATTTTCTTCTCGATATAGCTTGCCGTCTATCAATGGCTCTAATCACATTCGGATTAGCCATGATGTCTTTGGCTTTAGTTTTCTTTCCGTAACCTGCGTAATCTTTGGCCGCTGTAAAATCTAAGGTGGCGCAATAAGCTTCTACGAAAAGATTCTGTTTGGGCGTAACAAGATCACCTGTTAACGCATTGATCGTTCCACCCCAACGCTTATGAGCGGTCTCAATCCCAATTTCTTGGCTACGCCGACTACGTGCGTCTTTAACTCGCTTGGCGTTCTCTTCTCTTGCCGCGAATTTTTTATCGACCACAGCTTGCCTTGCTCGGAACTTTTTATTTTCCTCGACACGCTTAGCATTTTTAAAGATTGATTTTCTTTGAGGGGGGTTAATGTCTTCTGACATGATGTAACCCTTGTAAAATAAGCCTATCCAAGGACAGAAAGGCTTTAAAGGACTGCGACACCCTTACATAAAATAGTGTTCACTCCCAAGTTATCCACATTTTTAACATCCAATGTGCACATCGTCAAGCGTTTATCCACATTTATGTTCAAATAATGCACACCACGCCCATTGATTTTTATATGTATTTTAGTGCACCTGTGTATAAGTGTGCGTATTATCCACAGACCAATCACCCTACCTAGTCCCACACTGGCACTACCTAGTCCCCACCTGACACTAGGGTAGTCCCACACAGACACTTACCTAGTCCCACCGTGGGTCTCTAACATACAAGTAAAAATACAAATATAACTAAGGGGGTACTAACTAACAAAATTAAGTGTAGTTAGTTACCCCCCCTTGGGAAAAATATAGGAAAAAATTTTATTGGAAAGGGAACTGATGGATATTCATTCTTACAGAGTAAGCCACAACTTATATCTGGGTAAGCTGTGTAAGGACTCCTACAGAGGCGCGTAGTGAACGTTCTCGGTCAAGGGTAGGCCAAGGTATAGGGTAAGATCAAAGTGTGCTGTGAGCGCACGTTTAAGAGGTGTTTCAAAAAAGGTTTTAAATTTTTAGAGGGTGTTTCTAAATAGTAGGTTGCCCTCTGTTAAAAAGGCGGCCATACGCCTCATACCCCCATCGGTTTGGGATTTTCTGGCAGACTCCTGCGAGGTAGAAAACAAATCGGGTTCAACCCGACTAGGGCTAGTTGCGAGGGCATTACGACTCAAAAATTAAAATTAGGTATCATAGTAGCATGTTCTGGAGGAATCCAAGGGCATCAAACCATTTAATTAAAAAGGAAGATTTCAAATGACTAATTTAACGAATGAGAAAGTTGCTGCGTATGCTCAGGTTGCTACAGGCCAGACCACTATTGATGCTTTGAAAAAAGACATTAAAAGAACTGGTTCTGAGATTTATGACACCATGGCCACTATGCTTTTAGGGTTTTGTACTAATAAGAATCTATTGACTGATGCCGATATCGACATGTTAACGCATGCGATACAGGTTGAATACAAGCGATCTTTTGGTACTAAATCCGAAGCAAAAGGCAACTTAGGAATGGAAAACGCTAGTCAGATTGCACGCGACTGGGCCACCATTGCTAAGGGTTGCATAAAAGCTGGGGCGAATGATTTTGACTTATGGGTACACACCCCATCGGAAATGAATTATCACCGCGACTTGTACCTGAGTTATAAAACGCTCGGGCACGATGAAACCGAGCACTTGATTGCATCTGATGAAGGCCATAAGGCTGGCACTAAATCAGGAGTGCGTAATACTTTAGCCAAAATCAATGACCTCGATATTCGAGAAGAATTGATCAAAGTTAAATTGTTACCCGCTGTAAAGCCTCTACCTGAAGGCCTGATCATGGTCTCTGAACAAGAGCATATTATGCTCGATGTTATCAGAACGTACCTTGACGGATCTTCTGAGGAGGACGCATCACAATGGATGGTGATTCAAACTGGTCACTTTTCGGAGATGCTACTCTCCAAAGGTACTGCCGAGGTTCAGGCACAACCTAAGAAGAAAGGCAAAAAGAAAGCAGCTTAATTATCTGAAAGGATAGCCCCGAAAGGGGCTTTTCCTATGTCTCAAATTTAATATTCAAGTAAAGCCTTTACTAAAGCTTGTCCTCATTGGGCTGGCCTTTAGTAAATACTTTCGGAGTTTAGCTAAGTATTTATAACGTGTTGATTTATCTATCAATTATTTCAGCATTATTTTATCAAGTCGGGTTCAACCCGAGATTGGAGAGTGTATGGATAAATTCTATCTATCAGTCCAGAAACTGGAGCGTGACCTATCGGTTATGCGTCCAGAGTTTGGCATGTCTGGAGTTTATGCAAGGTCGGGTTCAACCCGAGTTCTCTTGTCTATCGGTACGAACTCAGACCTATCGAGGAGTATGTAATGGATGATCTATCATTCGCAGCATTCAGTTCGTTAGTAATCATTGGAGGATATGCCTTATGGCTATCTATCTATATTTCTATCAAGGATAAGTCATGTTAAATATCTATCAAGAAAATGGGTATGCGAATCGCTTCGCCTATCTTAAAGGTCTGGCAGTAAATCATGGGATAGATCTTCAAGTCGTGTTGGTCTGTGCAGAAATGCTTGGCCCAGAAGAAGACTTCGATGCCCTCGTTACGCATTTAGAGGGCGGCCTATGATGAATCAAACCATGAGGATTGCCCTGCAAAAAGCGGGTATAAATTCTCTATCAAGTCGGGTTCAACCCGACTACTCCCCTCTCCCCTATCAAGTAGGTAGTCATGACGGGGAGACCTATGAAGACTATGACCCTGACCATATCCTGATTAGAGCAGAGTTGCTCGGATGGGAGACACCTTTTGTGTGTTGGATACCATCTAATGCTGTGCCTCCCAAGGTAGTGCAGCAGGTGCGTCCTACCATGCGTTACCACTATGAGGATGGTACGGAGCGTATCGGCAAGCGCAAGGCAACCTTTGCCAAGTCGATGCAGCAATCTATGAAGCTGAAGGAGGCTATGAAGAGACCTGTATGGCCTTCACCTAAAGAAAGTAAACATAGGATAGGTGTCGGTAAGGGAGGATTGTATGCCACCCCATCGGGTAAGCCGCCTGTAAAGAAAGATACGCCGCCTATAAATATCTATCGCCTAGCTAGACTAGGACGTGAGGCACAAGAGCGTATGGATAAACGTAATGAGTCGTAAGGGGTTTGTTGTTACTTCCCCCTATGGCAGTTACCAATGGCCGTTTTTTGCCATCGGGTAGCAAAGAGAGTGTGAGTGGGGTATTTGAGGGGCTGGCATGTGTGTTTGCCTAGTACCTAGAATACTCCTAATGTCCCGCAAAGTCAATGGTGACGCGGGTTTTAGTGTAGAAGTCGGGTTGAACCCGACATTAAATAAGGAAATTGTATTATGAAAGTTACTAAATATTGCGGTGAAATAAAAGCAATGGAGCAAGTTATAAATTGGGTTTCTCCTATGGTTATGGAGAAGGCTAGATACTTAAAAGACAGCGTAGAGCTTGCAGATTTAATGCGAGCGAAGCGTGACCTGTCAGATTTAATTGCGAAGCGTGATGCGTTACTTGTAACGGGTTGAACCCAACATTGAATAAGGAAATTGTATGAAGATTTTAAATCTTACTCAGCACCCTGCATCTGAAGATCAGATATCAGTAGGAGTGTATGACTTGGAAGGTGAAGACCTTGCCAAGATGAAACAACTATTAACGTTCAAGTCTTTACCCTCTCAACAGGAGATAGACAAAAGAGCGTGGGGTTTAGCACGCCTCACTAAGAAGGTTGAGTACGCCATGGTAGGCGGAGCACCATACCTAATGGGGCCATTACAAAGGGTGCTGAAACAAAATAACACCACAGCATTGTTCGCTTACTCTGAGCGAGTAAGTGTTGAAGATCCATCAACAGGTATTAAGACCAGCGTGTTTAAGCACCTTGGTTTTGTATCTTCTTAAGTCGGGTTGAACCCGACATTGAATGAGGAAATTGTATGAAAACTTATTATATTTCTCTAGCCGCCTACATTGTGGTCGAGGTGAAAGCTGAAACGCAGGAAGCCGCGCATCAAAGCGCAGGAGATCTGCTTATAGATAGTGTTAATGATCTGGAAGATCTGGACTGCTCTTTAGTTAGGATCTTAGATGTTCAGAATAAGGAAGAGCTAGATTTTGTGAACTCTTTAGATCTGCCTGATGACCCTGTAGCCCAGCTTATTATGTTGGATATACATAAAACTCAAAGCTCTGTTCTCATCATTAGGGATGATGAGTCACTACTACATTGAATAGGAAATTCTATGGGAATCTTTTTAGATAGTTCGGCAACTATGTTTGTAACGTTCTTCGGTCTTGCCGTATTTTTTATGATCGTAGATAGCATGAGGAAATAATCATGGCAGTTAAAGTATTCTTTGAAAACAAGAAACACAGTGAACTAGTTGCTGTGTTTGACAATGAGGATTTATACAATGTATGTGTAAAACCTCTTGAAAAGTTAGCCAAGGAATGGCGTATGGAAATTAGCGAAAGTGTCCACTCTGAGGACATGGACATTAAACCAGATAAGTTTAGGGAAGCAGTGATTAAAGCAGCTAAGGATAGCCTTGACAATGAGTGCCTAAATGGAGGAGATGTTCACTTATTCTATGATAAAAAAATTGATAGGTACATGAGCATAGCTGCACCTGCGGATTCACTTGATGAATTCAAAGGTATGGATGCTGGTAGTATCTTCCGAAAGTTATGGGAGAGTAGTCAGTTAAATAAAATCTAATGGGAGTCGGTGATGCTAAAAATAAACAATCACTTTTTTTCAGAAGCCAAGTATCACCTTGGTGAAAGAAAACACAGTAGCAAGTGCTCAGCAATAGGCGCTTACATAAAGAACCAAGCAGCCCGTGAACAGAGGAGAAATGCTAAGGCAACCCTTCAATGGGAAATGTCCTGCATTGAAGACTCTGAAACAAATTTTGATAACGAGTTACGTTATCCTTTTATGAAGGAGGTTTTATGACCGAAGAAGATAGATGTATAAAGTGCAGTACCCTTATTGAAGGGGGTGGAACATGGGGTTACTGCCCCGATTGTTGGGATGATGATCTAATAGTCATGACCCCATTCAAGACTGTAGTTATTGGGAGCTATTGGTTGAGTGCAATCTTCAACGATGACACGACTGCCCTAGATGACGGGCAAGAAGCCATGCTAGAAGAATGGATGAAGCCCTACCCCCAAGATCGTTTCACTATGGAGTACGTCACCATCGACCATGATGTTTACGGCAACATAGTTAAAGAGATGGAGATTGAGTTCTCTCAATGCCAGATCTCTAGTCAGTGGGCTGACTGTTGCACCTTAAATATCTACGAACATTAACCAAGTAGGAGAAAGATTATGATCAAGAACGTACCAACTGTCATCTATGATATAGATGGCACGTTAGCAGACATTGAGCACCGAAGAATTTTTGTTACGGGAAAAAAGAAAGACTTTAATGCTTTCAATAATGCTATGTCTAAGGATGTTATCAATGTCCCAATAGTTAAGCTTCACACGATGTGCCATAACGCAGGGTATCAAATACTCTACTGCACTGGCCGAATGGAGGAGCATAGGGCATTGACCATTGAGTTTTTGAAAATGGTACATGAAGAGAGTGGGATTCTCGATCGATATACTTTATGTCCTTTTTCTCCACAACTTATTATGCGTCCCGATGAACGTAGATCTGACCCCGATTGGGAAGTCAAACAGGACATGCTTCATGAAATTCTGAAGACACTGGACAAGGAGAACATATTGTTCACAGTGGATGATCGGCAGAAGGTTGTTGATATGTGGAGAGCCAATGGCCTCACATGTTTACAGGTAGCCGAAGGTAACTTTTGAATACAAGTCAGGTTCAACCCGACTTTGTATGGGAGAAAATAATATGAAGTACACTAACTACAGGTCAAATGTTAGTGGCCCAAACACTGCGGAGAGTGACCTTGAGCCAAAGGTTTGGCATGAGGTTCACTACATGTACTGTGATGTTAGTTGCACTGTAATGGTCTGGGCTACAGACCCGATGGATGCAATCTCCATCATGCGAGAACAACACCGCAAAGAATCACCCATAAGCCAGCAAGATGCTGGTTTTTTTATACCTAAAAGAAAAGAGGACAGTAACTATGATGATATTAACTAAGCCGATCTTGAAGCAACTCAAGGCAAACCATGCCCGTCAGCAAGAAGATGATGTGTCAGATAGCACGATGCCTGTCGTTAAGCTCTTTGGAGGAGCATGTACATGGCTTCTATCAGAGCTGGACGATAATGGCGATGCCTTCGGACTTTGTGACCTTGGACTTGGGTTTCCCGAACTAGGTTATGTGCAGATGGACGAACTCATGGAACGAAAATTCCCTCCCTTCGGTCTACCGATTGAACGTGACTTGCACTTCAAAGCAGATAAAACGCTCACTGAATATGCAGATGAAGCCAGTGAAAACGGAAGAATTATAGCTTAACTAATCGGAGAGTAACTATGTTTGATAAGCAACCCAACCAAGAGCAAAGCATGAGGATTCAATCTATCGTCAATCGCTTTGTCCGATCAGCCAGAAACAGCAGGAAAGAAACAGCATGGCAGGATTCTGAGCGTAAAGGAATGGATGCGGTCACTAAGTATTGCCACGAACAAGGACTTGCTTTGCTTGGTGATCACATGATCAGAGCATCAACTCAATTAAGTAATTACGGAGAGTAACTATGACCGCTACAATTTTTATTGCAGGAGTTGTCACAGGATATGTAATCCATGTCTTGTTAGCGAGGTGGGCAAGACGATTGCGTGCCCAGAGTTTGATAATGAAATCAACATGGAGGGGTTAACTTGGATAAGTTATCTGTATCACCTAAGTTTGATGAAACAAAAACCATCAGTGAGTCCTTGGCTTGCTGCAACATGATGATAGGTACGATTACAGACACGCATGACCAAGCTGCTATGCGGCTTGTGGTCAAGTGTCTATATAGTTCAATGGCTGTTGCCATTAATAAACTAATAGATGACAAGGCGCATGAGTTATGCGACCTTGAAAGGAGTAACTCATGATAAGTTATTGGGATAAGTTCAGTCAGGTAGTAGTGGCTCAGACCTTGAGAGAGGAAGAAGGCCGCGACTACCCTGATGAGGAGAGGATTCATCACCTGTCTTACTTAATGATGGTGAAATCTACAATCGCACATGTAGATTACGTTCTGTTAGTTAATGAACGTGATGTAGATGAACACGGAGTTGCATCCGAGATTCATTGGTCATCGGATACCCTGACAGACGTTTCCGCATCTGAAAAACCTTTGACCTCATGGGTGAGGGATGAGGACTTGATCATAGATAAACGAGGAATGGTTGGAGCATTTCACAACCATGGAACAACTGATGAACCCTCATGGGGTTCTCACTCATAGGAGGTCAAATGTCTACTAATTCTATAACCTTTAAAAGCAAGATACCAAGCAGTTGGCACTTTGGTTCTGGTAAAAATTCCATGACCAAGGTAAGAAGAATCAGACCAAACACTGCTGTGTACTGGTCAACAGTTGAGCTAAGTATTCTTATCCAGCTGCGTGCACTTGGCCTTAGTTATAAAGACTGCGGCATCCAGATGAATAGAACACAAGGGTCTTGTGTGTCTGCTGTGGATAGCAACAACCTTTACGCTGAGGTTGATAAGAAACGTAAAGCTTTAATCAAGGAGGCTTTAAATGAAGACAAGTCGGGTTGAACCCGAGTTCAAAGAACTAAGCCTCGATCAGTCGGGGCTTTTTATTGCGTGTAATACAGACAAGTATTATACCCCATCTCATATCGTGCTTTTCATAAGGGGTACGATTTCTAATGCCAGTACCGAAGAGCTTATCGTGTATATGGCAAGGAGTTTTTAATGAAGCCGCTAGTAATAACGCATAACAAATCCAGACAGTCTGATGAATTTCGTCAGACAGTACAAGACGCAGTGATGGATGAAGAGGTGAAGCATTACCTAGCCTCGGTCAATGGGCCAGCCCAATCCTACGCCCTCACAACTAGGGAAGAGTTAACCAAAGTGTGTCATCGCATTGAGGCGACCCTGATGCTGAAAGGAGTAAAGAAGAAGAACATTGTCGGAACAGAAGTAACGTACCAATCAAGCGGAAGAGGTAGAGGTAACACCCCAGTTACCCAAGTGAAGATAAAAAAGACAGGCTCAGGATGGAGGTTGATAGAGGCTAGTAAATGTTATGTGGCTGACTACCAGACTTATACCTTAATGAACCTTACTGTTGAAGCAGAGCAGGACATATTTTCTATGGCCTATGAGGACATTGCAATCCAAACACCAAGCTTAAAAATTGGAGCTATCTATGCTAACAAATAGAGAATGCAGGAAAATAAGTAGGAACCTAAGACACGACTATCACATGAGTGACAGTTGCGAGCGACACTCGTACGTCTTATGCGACACCCCTGTGGTCACAAAACGTACGGATTTAAAGAGTGGTGTTTCTTTATACACTTTACAAACCGGAGGATGGAAGACTCCGCTTACAAAAAGAGTGATGTACGAAGTTATCAGAAAATGTATGACACACAGCGTTTATATTTCCATGAGTGATGGTGACTTGTGGTTTCATGACCCCAAAGGATATATGTTTTGGGTAGGCGACTCACTAACTGTAAACAAGTATGGCTATGTCAATGACTATGATTATGCTTAACGCCTCACGTTTACCAAGGCACTATGGTTGTACAACTAATGGTGCGAGAACGAGTATGAGAGTATGCGAAATGATAGACCCTGATTCTCTAAGGCTAGACCCTAGCTTGGAGATTAATAACGACAACCATTTAGAGATACATGACTTAGTGCCTGACATGGCTCTGTTAAATGATGTGTCAATGAGAGAGCTTATGCCTGTTGAAGCATCGACTGCGTTATTCAATAGGTATGGAGAAGAGGAAGACCCATGGGAAGAAGATCAAATAGCATAGTGAACAACACCTGCTGCGATCCGCTCTTCGGGTTTAAAACATTAACCATTAAGAGAGGTACGATATGAGTACAGTAAAAGATAATACCATTACCGAAGGCTACTATATCTTAAAGTGCGGTGCTGTTTCCGCATGGTTCGAGAATGATATGCACCAAGAGGCTACCAAGGTATGCCAAAGCGATTCCGAAATGGTGCTGGTGTCGGTTTATGAGTATGAGGAATCATGTATACAGTTCCAAGGTGTACTGCCATTTGAAACTCAGATTTTATTTTAGGAGGACGTATGAGTATAAGCTTTAGTATTTTGGGATGGACGTATGAGGTGGAAGTTTCCCACGTTATACCCTCTACCCCACAGACCATGTTTGAACCAGCCGATGATGGTGATACGCCATATAAGTTGTTAAGCATTAGCAACAATGGTCACGCTGATGTCGATGACATTGAACTTGATCTAGGTTCGCAAGTGGATGAGGCTATAGAAGGTCAACGTCAAGAGGCTGCGGTTGATGCTTACCTTGATTACATGGAAGCAGGATAGCTTTCTTGTGCTTTCTATAGGGTACATAATATTATAAACTATCACATAGGAGATTAAGAAGTTGTATATGTCAGTACCTTTTTTATAAAGATCATTCTGATCTATAACTTATGCCCACTAAGGGCTAATAATTTTTAGGAGATTTACCAATGCCGAAATACACAGAAGTATTTGAGTATGCCCAAACGTGCATTCAAGCACATGTCCCTTGTTTAATCCGAGGTGCGCCGGGAGTGGGTAAGAGTTCACTCATAAAAAGTCTGGCCTCTGAGATGGGAATTGGGTTCGTAGATATACGAGCCGCCATGCTCGACCCAGTAGACATACTTGGTATCCCAGTACCCAATAGGGAGGAACGCACAGTCGAGTGGTTAACACCTGACTTCTGGCAACAGGAAGGTGCAGGCATTTTCTGTTTGGATGAGCTGGCGCAGGCAAGTCCAGCCACACAAAAAGCACTGTCTCAACCCGTACTAGATCACATGGTTGGTCAGTACAAACTAAACCCTAACTGGCACATCATTGCCGCTTCAAACCTAACGACCGACCGAGCAGGTGTTGGTCAACTCTTGAGCCATTTCAAGAATCGTTTCACTCATATTATCTATGACATAGACATAGAGGATTGGGTTCGTTGGGCGTTGAAGGCTGATGTTATGACAGAGGTGATCGCTTTCATTCGGTGGCGTGGGGAATTACTCGCACCAGAAATAGATCACGATTCGGACGCTTACCCTACCCCTAGAAGTTGGGAGTTCATTAGTGACTTACTGAAGACAAACCCACCAAAGCACCTTGAGTACCAGCTAATGCAAGGGACGATTGGAGAAGGTGCTGCTGCTGAGTTCAAAGGATTCCTGAATGTGTATAGGGATTTACCCGACCCTGATCACGTCATTATGAATCCTGACACTGCGCGTGTTCCAGATGATACCAGCACCCTATATGCCCTGACAGGTGCACTTGCTCAACGAGCAACTGTAGCTACGATAGGCCGCATCATTCAGTACGGGCGAAGGATTCAACCAGAGTTCAACGTCATCATGATGCGTGACGCTATGAATAAATCAGAAGAGATCACAAGCACACGCGAATTTATTACGTGGGCTTCTGATAATCAGCACATCATTCTTTAATAAAACTAATAAGGAGAAAGCTTATGTCATTACATGACAAGGCAATACTCATTGACGCTACCTTGCGTCAGTGGAACGCGAGGAAAGCAGACAAGGCCGTATCAGGGGAGGTCAATGCACAAAAAGGTGCGGCTGCTGATGCGAGTAAGGTTATAAAGCGATTGATCTCGAAGGAGATGACGGATCCAATCTCGCAAAACATTACAGCCCTTCGTCAATTCTACTATCTGAGAACCCTACCTTGGCTCAATGGGGGATTCAGGATACTTCCCAGCAATCAACTGATGACTTTCCGCGAAGGATGGAAAGAGTTAGAGGGTCAGACCCAGAAAAAGATTGATGAACTTATCCTTAACTACGACACAGCTATGAAGAGAGCAGAGTTTGATCTAGGCAAGCTGTTTAATCCATCTGACTATCCGAGTGCTGATGAGTTACGCGGAAAGTTTGAGATTACCTTAGACATTATGCCTGTTCCTTTTACTAAGGACTTTAGGGCAGACGCTTCTGATGCAGAGATAAAGGAACTCAAAGCTAGGATACAGGAGACCGAGACTAAGGCTATGCAGCGCTGTGCTGACGAGCCGTGGTTACGGATGGAGAAGTTAGTGGATGAGCTTTCGCAAGCGTTAAGCCACCCTTCTAATTCTACTGAGGGTCGTATCTTTAAAAGCAAGATAGATAACTTAGAGAAGTTAATCAATCTCATACCCCAGATCAATGCCTTTCAAGACCCTAATCTTACTGATGTAAGTGAGAGTGCAAGAGCATTGTTGATGGATGCTGATGTACTAAGGGGTAATGATGCGGCCCGAAGGTCAACCAAAACAACTGCCGATGACATACTCAGAAAGATGAGTGGGTTCATGGGTCAACCACCAGCAACAGTATAGGAGAATATACTATGCAAATGACAGCGGAAGATAAAGTAAGAAAGGCTAGGACTCAGTTAGTTTTAGATGAACCATTCTTTGGTTCGTTAGCTTTGAAGCTAAAGATTCTAGAAGATCAATCGTGCAGTACAGCATGGGTAGATGGGACTACCCTTGGATATAACCCTGACTTTATTAATGACCTACCCTACAAACATTTAGTGGGGCTAATTGCACATGAGGTGATGCACTGTGTAGGTTGCCATCATGCTAGGCGTGGAGATAGAGATCATGGACGATGGAATGAGGCTGCTGATCATGCCATCAATCATATCCTTCATGATGCTGGCTTTGAGTTACCCGAAGGTGGACTCATGGATGATCAGTACAAAGGTATGGATGCTGACTCAATCTATAACATGATGCCAACTCCACCTCCTCCTCCACCTAAACCTCAAGGTGGCTCAGGCTCATGCTCAGGCTCAGAAGGTGATGGTGATCAGGATGTCCCCCCAGCTCCAGAGCTGGACGATAATGAGGGTCAGCCAGATAGTACGAATGGTAAGGGGGGTAACTACGGGGGGTGTGGAGAGTTCCGCGATGCTCCTTCCGAACTTGGTGGTCAAGCTTCCCCTGCTGAGTTAAAGGAGAAGGAAGAAGATTGGAAGGTGGCTGCAACACAGGCCGCCCAAGTTGCCAAGGCCATGGGTAATTTAGCAGGGAGTATAGAGAGATTAGTTCTTGATACTATAAAACCAAAGGTTGATTGGAAAGCAGTGCTTCAAAGATTCATGACTTCCTTTGCCAAGAATGATTTCTCATGGAAGAGACCCAACCGAAGGTTCCTTGCTGATGATCTTATCCTACCCTCACTACACAGTGAAACGATTGATGATGTAGTCATTGGCGTAGACACTTCTTGTTCCATTGGGCAAGAAGAGATGGACGTATTTAGTGCCGAGGTTAATGGGGTGCTTCAAGCGTACGATGTGACAGTGCATGTTGTCTATTGTGACACCCGTATAAATCACACCGATACCTACACTTCACCTGATGATCTACCCATTAAGCTTTCGCCTTATGGTGGAGGTGGTACTAGCTTTGACCCTGTGTTTGATTGGGCCAATGACCTTGTATACAAGGGTACAGATATAAGCTGCCTTATCTATCTCACTGATCTCGAATGCTATATGCCACCGCAACCTGATTACCCTGTGCTGTGGGCATGTACGACTGATCTGGTAGCAGATTGGGGCGAGACTTTAAAAATTCAAATGAACTAGGAGAATACGTCATGAAAGCAATACATTATTCAATAATTAAGTTGGAATTTAATATTGAAGGGGATGGAAATACTTATGAAACCAACCCTCCAAATAAAGCACTAGGTATGATGCCAGATTCTTGGAAGGATCATTTTCATCACAATATAAATTTTTATCTGAATAGCCTAAGCAAAGACGATCTCATTAATTTAATTTTTAGAAACAAGGCTAAAAGATCTTGGGTTCGGAACGATAGGATAGGAAAGAGCATGATCTACTTTTCCTCCAAAGAAAAAGGTAAGTCTGGATATATGGTAGGTGATAGTGAAGAACTTGAATCATTGGTAGGAAAAGGTGTTGCAGCAGCAGAAACTATTGATCAAATGATTGGCGGAACCATGTTGATATATGGTTCAAGGTCAGCTAAGTGGGTGTCTCATATCCTAGAATCCTTTAGCCATGCTCAACTCAACATCATAAGTAGATCTCTAGGCAGGCCAGTCACACACAAAGATTACAAGTTAATCAGTAGTAACTTATCCCCTGCTTCTGGTAGGCCTTATCTTTTGCGTGATCAAAAGTACGGGAGAGATAAGGATCTTGCTATGGAAGATTTCAGATTTGCAATAACCAATGCTCTGATGAAAAGTCTAAGTGAAACAAAAGAATTTAAAGATGCCGCTTAATAGGAGAAGTATATGAGAGCTAACCCAAAGTACTACCACCCCGAAAACCTTGACGGACTTAGTGATGTAGCTAAGGAGTTGGGTGTAAAATTCTTTAAAGAGTTTATGACCTCATACAAGAACATGAAGGATAATGAAGCATCAGACCGTTATTATGATACTGATTTAATCAATTTTTTATTAGGTCAGGAAGAGATCACAAATATGGTAGCAGATTGGGGCGAGACTTTCATTAGTGGGTTTACTCCGATTCAGTCTAAGAGTTTGCTATCAATGAGATCCACTAGGCTGATACTAGAGGAGTTTGCTCTGGAAGATCGTAATGAAGTTCTGCGACTTAGAGGGACGATTGATCGTATGCAAAAACATTTTAAAGATGGGCATATCAACCAAATGCTTGGAGAAACACCAAACATAAGAGATAGGCAAGTTAAAAGAACGATGAAGGTGATTGAAGACTTGTTTAGAGTTTCATCACTCAGAACTCCACAGAACGGAGATATTAGGGTAGAAAGTTTAAAGTTAGTTCCCTCTAACCAATGGGACGATGTGAAAGCAGACAGCAGAAGTTATGAATCTTATGATACTTTAGATCAAAAATTAGAGTTAGCATTGCCATTTGATTTTTTAAATAAGATTGTCAAGAATGACCTTAATAATTTTCGAGATAGGTTTGTGCTAGATATA
>Ga0209709_10001462_pt1 | contig 21853 bp, 25 predicted proteins | sample ArcticOcean_MG_C_2_FD_187435 | JGI IMG/M metagenome (GOLD analysis project Ga0209709, IMG submission 187435) | Marine microbial communities from western Arctic Ocean - ArcticOcean_MG_CB4_136 (SPAdes) (version 2) | ecosystem: Environmental > Aquatic > Marine > Oceanic | place: Arctic Ocean...
GATGTTTGAAGATGCGAGAAATTTCAACCAGCCGCTCAATAAGTGGGATGTGTCCAATGTGACGAATATGAGTCGTATGTTTTGTGATGCGACAAAGTTCAACCAGCCGCTCAATAATTGGGATGTGTCCAAGGTGACGGATATGAGTGCGATGTTTTGGGGTGCGACAAATTTCAACCAGCCGCTCAATAATTGGGATGTGTCCAAGGTGACGGATATGAGTTGGATGTTTCGGGGTGCGACAAATTTCAACCAGTCGCTCGATAATTGGGATGTGTCCAAGGTGACGAATATGAGTCAGATGTTCATGAATGAGATAAAATTCAACCAGTCGCTCGATAATTGGGATGTGTCCAATGTGACGAATATGAATATGATGTTTAAGCGTGCGACAAATTTCAACCAGCCGCTAAATAATTGGGATGTGTCCAAGGTGACGACTATGAGTCGGATGTTTGAAGATGCGATAAATTTCAAGCGAGAAAATGCCAGTTGGTGTAAAAACTGGTAGATGATGCGACTTTTAGCTGAACAGTCAATCGGAGAGCCGTGACACAACGTAATACGTAAAACGTAAAATGACACCATACCTCTGGACCAAAGAGTATCATTTTGATTACACTACAATCAAAGAAAATCCAGAAGAGAAATCTCCGCTCATACATTTGTTAAAAACTCGTGAATATTTGGCACGATCCATTCAAACTTGAAACCGTCGAGTCCATCGCTTCGATTGAAGTGTAATTTCAATTCAACATCTTCATTTATATCAATTACGATATTTTTGCCGTCGCATGTCAGGTATATTTTGTTTTCCTTTTTTTCGATCTCGATATTTTCATAAATTTTTTCGGAAACTAGATTCACATAGATACATCTATCGTTCTCTAATTGAACTCTGACGTTAAAATCTTCAACATTCAAAATGTTACCCTTTAAATTGATATAATTTGATTTCGTATCTTTGAAATATGCCAACATATCGATCGCATTGTAAAAAATTTTTTCAAGTTGTTTTTGCAAATTCAAATGAACGATTGTATCAAAATCACATTGATATTGATACGGTTCAATATCGTTTTCTAGAATTTCAAATATGTTTTCGTGTATGATTTGATCAGCGTATCGTCTGATTGGTGATGTGAAGTGTGTATAGATGTCACCAATCATCGCATGCTCGTTCATTTGAAGTTCGTTATATGGCAGATAGAACGCGACATCGTTTATTGTTTTACGAAGAATGATATTTTGATGATGCGTGTCCGCAAGAAATTTCGCAACCGCGACGTTCGCTTGAATCATCAGATTTTCAACGAGTTTATGTGGATCATTCTCAAAGTTTCCAAAAATCCTCTCGTACATATTTTGAAGATTCTTGAACACAACTGTCTCAAGACAATTCTCATAGGTATAATTATGTTTGTTAATGATTTTCGTTCGAACGATTCGTGTTTCTCCTTCATTTGGAAAGATCACAGAAAGACAATATCGAACTTCATTTTCAACCAGTGATGCGCAATCATTCGCGATGTAATCGGGAATCAAGTTATATGTTCCTGAATTCCCGTACAGACTCGTCGTCTGATGCTGGATTTGTTCGCGTAACAACGTATTCGACAGAAATCGTGTCGGAGTCGCGATGTGGACCGCGATCTCGTCATTAACCAGACTCAACGCGTCGTCGATATCGCGACACCCGATTGGGTCGATAGATATCGTCATTTTGTCCGTCCAGTCCTCATCAATCACATTTTCACAGTTGTGTTCAAGGTTATTATACTCAAACTGTTTCTTAAATTGTCGTAAATTCTTGTTTCTATCACGTGTGAAAAATTCGTTTGTAAGCAATAAATCATATTTTGATTCATCATTCAAGTCTCCAATAGTTTCAACGAACATTCCGATCCAATGTTTATCAAACTTCGTTATTTCTATTTTACAGTATATATCTGAATTTGATGTGATTTTTGAAGCAACGATGAATTTTGGATATTCGCGATTTAAAGGTTTAAATGTATATTTGTGTAATCCTTTCGTTGTTTTTCCCCATTTCGTTTTTGAACTCAGACACAACCGTCCTGTCAAAAGTGTGTGTTGGCGATCGACATCATCGACATCATCGACATCATCGACATCGCCGTGTTCGATATTTTTATATTCCGTATACTGAATTTTCCCATACTTATCTATGTCAATGTACGGCTTGTTCAAAATTCTACGTAATCCTTCAAAAACAACGGGAATTTTCAGTGATTTAATTTCATCTTCATTAAATGTCTTATCGATATCGTGAATATGCACATCGTTTATCTCCACATTTTGATATGGAATCAGTGTGTTCAATGTGTTATCTTCTTGAATTGATAAAATGATTCCATGTACTTTGGATGAAACCCAAATATATTTTCTTTGATTTGTTATTTTTACAATTTTCATTTGTGATTATTATTTTGTTTTTGTTTTTATATATTTTTTTAAAATAAAAATCCATCATTTTTCACAATTTCAACATACTTACTGACAGTATGTTGTTTTCTGATGTGATTGTAAATAGTTGTTTTTAATTGTCCACATTTTTTGAACCATCATCGTTGTAAATATAATTTTATACATTGTGACGAACTCAATGTAATAAAAATATGCACCTCTCAAGAATACACATTCGAGTGAAAGTGTTTTTACTGGAGATAGAACGAATCCAGAAAACGTATTCGGAACACAAATTTTCACATACGCGTGTGGAATTAAGTACTGAATAATAAAAAGAAAAGATACGAAAAATACTTTCCGTAGCAATCGTTTCACCGTTGTTTTGTGAGGTCGGTGATGTTTTTGTGTTTTTTGAGTTATCATTTTTTTAGAATTATTATGATTGTATGATTTTATGATTGATTTTATAATCATTTTTAGAAATCATCTTCAATATTGAAAGTGTTCAAAGATGGATTTGATGTAGATGAGTTTATATTTGCTTTTGAATATTCGCTCACGCGTTTTTCGAAGAAGTTCGTCTTACCTTCAATCGAAATCATTTCCATAAAATCAAATGGATTCATGACATTATATACCTTCTCGTTTCCGAGTTGCAGCAGTAATCGATCTGCAACGAATTCAATATATGTTTTCATATATTTAGAGTTCATTCCAATAAGAGAACATGGAAGTGACTCTGTGATAAATTGTTTTTCGATTTCAACCGCGTCACATATGATGTCTTTGATAATATTCTTCTCTAATTTTTCTGCAAATTTTTTATAAATCAACACCGCAAATTCAGTGTGCAGTGCTTCGTCGCGAGAGATGAATTCATTTGAAAGCGACAATCCGGGCATCAAACCTCGCTTCTTTAACCAATATATAGAACAAAATGAGCCGCTGAAAAATATACCTTCGACGGCCGCGAAAGCAACAAGTCGCGTCGCAAAGTTGGAATCTTTATCATTTATCCATTGAATCGCCCAATCGGCCTTTTTTTTAATTGATGGAAATTCATTGATTGCGTTGAATAATTTGTTCTTTTCATCGACGTCTTTTACCAGTGTTTCAATGAGAAGTGAATACGTTTCAGAGTGTATTGTTTCAACTGCGGTTTGAAAACCGTAAAACGCACGAACTTCGGGATGGTCAATATCTGACATGAAACGTTCAACAAGATTCTCTAGAACTATGCCGTCTGAACCCGCGAAAAACGCGAGAATGTGCGTTACAAAGTGTTGTTCATTTTTGGAAAGTTTTGCAAAATCCACATGATCCTTGCTCAAATCGATTTCTTCGACAGTCCAAAAAGCAGCGACCGCTTTTTTATACATCGACCAAATGTCGTTGTATTCGATAGGAAACATCGTATACTTTTTGTTCATATTAGACATACTCGAAATCATATCTTAATCTTATAATATATATATTATAATCATCATTTTTATGAACTTCAAATCATAAAAATTTTAAGGATCCTTGCTTTCTTCATCGACAATTTCAGCAATGACCGTGATTTTCTTGTCGTTCTGCTCGAATTTGCTTCCGATAACCTTGATAACAACAACGTCACCAACTGCTTTTGTTTCGAAAATATTTTTACTCTGTGTTAAATCCTTCGGACATAGAAAGATTAGAGGTGACATCGGTGAATCTAGAAGTGTTCCTAAAAATCCGATTTTATTTGTCATTTCAATTTTCATTTTGAGTTCTGACCCAACATCTGGGTTCACGATTAATGACGAAAACTCAATATCGACTTTATATGACATTTGTAGAGCTTCATGAGGAAAATATATTTCCGATTTTCGTATCAATTTCATTTCATTTGGAATGACGAAACCGTTACCGACACATTTATTAGAGAATTTTTGCGTAAGCTTAGCTAAAATTAGGTTTTGAATACTATCTGAGAAAGTTTTATTCTCGTTGACTTCTAGTTCATCGATTTCAGAACTCGAAAAAGTTAAACTCGTCTCGGAGATAACTGTCTTCGAAATTAATTTTAGTTGATCGTTCATATTATAATGATTATAATAATATTATATTTTATCTTTATCAAAAAACATTTCAATCATCATTTTCTTTTTTAATTAACACGAAAAATCAATAAAAATACCACATGTGGCCACATGTGATGACGTAAATTTTAAGATTTATATATGTCGATTTTATCCACCATTTATTCGTCATCGTCATCATACACGAGATTGTGAACCTGTAACTGTTTCTTACGACCGATTCGTTGTGCTCTCCCAATAATTTCATCACGTAAGGACATATTTTGATTGTAAAATAGAATGTTTGTCACGAAACTTAAATCATACCCATACCCCGTACATTTTTCAGTAAGAACGAGTACTTTATGTGTCCCATTTTTAAATCTTTCGAATTCTAAATCCCGATGTCGTTCTAAGAAGGCGAACGTGAAATTCATTTTTGTCATATGTGTCTCAATATGTGCATACGTGTCTTCATTAACAAATATGATCAATCTATCCGATGAATCACCAATGTGATCTATCATACCCCTTACGTGGTAAAGCATAGTTTGTGTTTTATTTAATCGTTTTGTTTTCTTTTGCTTTTTTATCGGTCGCAAATAAAGTTCTTCGTCGCTTGTAATAATGTTAAGTTTCTCATCGCAATTCTTTTGATTACACATGGGACATTTTTGACATGTTGATGTGTGCGCTGACATAAGTAAGCAGTCTAAACAGAATACGTTTTTACAGCAATGTGTAATTGCCTTTAGCGTTTTTGGATTCTCTAAACAAATCGGACAACAATCTGTCTCCATTCTGTTACGTATATTTTTCAAATCCACATCATTATTATCATTATTATCATTTTCAATTTTTTTAATAATGTCATTCACTATATCCCTTTCGCTTCCGACTGCCAGACATTCGATAATGTCAAATGCTTCACGTGTCGCACCATTGTTAATTTTGTTTAGTGCCTTTTTTGGTATGTTTTTTCTGACATTTCGAAGATAATGCTGTGTTTTACACGCTATATTCGATTCCAGAAATGGAGGTATGTTCGTGCTTTCGTCAACAAACACATCATAATTTTTCACGATGATACTCTCAAATATGTGAGAGTAGTTTGAAGAAAACACATATGGAATCATTCGTCTAAGATACGTACGACGTGGATACACTATATCAATCGGATTTGAAGTAACCAGCCACGTAAAATTTGCATTTGGTAGCGAATGTATAGTGATTTTTTGGGGATCGTCTATAATTACACGGTTCCATTTAAAGATTGGAGGTGTAAATCTCGAATACATTGTATTTGATATCAATACAATTTTTGGGAACATATGTATGTCTTTTGAAAGTATTTGGAGGTCTTCAACCGATTTTGTTTTCTTACAAACAAAAACTTCATCGTACGACGAAGTAAATACTTTTCTAAATTCATCTTCCCAAAATTTGATGATATTATGAGGAACAATTATTAATGTCGATGTTGAAGGTATTCTAGATTGAACCCGCGAAAGACACATTAGATTATTACCACCAATTGTTTCAGGAATCGAATCAGACGGGTTTTCGTTTGCTTGAATGAGTGAAATCATCGCACGTGTCTTCCCGCTACCGGCTTTGTCTGCATAAACACCTATGTTTGTTCTCAGCTCGTTGTCATTATTGTGTATCACGTGTGTGTTTTCAATCTGAATCATTTTCGATACCGCCACATTTTGGTGTAGAAATAAATTTGAATTTTGTATATTTTCGACAGAATGATCACCAATGTGATGCCTGTCTAAATATGTACATGCTAATGTATACATCTTTTATTTTGATCTTTTCGTTTAAACTTTTGTTTCATATTCGGATTCGATCATCATTTTTGTGATATCTCAACCTGCTTCAGTAATATTCTAGACACAACACCGTTAAAAATAAAATATGATCAAAGGAATTTCATTTGAAAAACTTGACAAAGATAAAATTCAAAAAATGAAAGAATACTCTGAAATAGTGAGCTCAAATTTTCTTACAAGAATTGGTAACACGGTCGTATTACCAAATGATTGCATGCCGAATTTGAAAACAGCTAGAGGTGTTTTAAAGGACCCTATGCAAAAATTGTATTCGAAATTGAAATTATCATTCGAAAACGAGGATGGAAAGTTTGAAGACATACATAAGAATATTATTGATGAATTAAAGACAAGATGGTACGGTAAGAATGGAAGATGGAGAAAAGATTTGTGTGGAAAGAGAACGAATTTTACAGCTCGTTCTGTCTTGTCGCCAAATGCAAATCTAGAGTTGTATCAGATTGGACTGCCAATTCAGTTCAAGAAAACCCTGTTGAAACAAGATATATTTGAAAACAAAAATTGTTCAACCACTGTATATATCTTAGAAAACGAGAAACGATTTGACTCACGATTCAGAAAGCCTAAAATTGGTGACACTATTTTGCGCGAGATTAAGGAACATGAACTAGTTCTTGTAAATCGGCAGCCAACTTTACGTAACTCTAACTTTGTTGCGATGCACGTGATTTGGAATACAATGTCAAAAACAATACAGATGCATCCCGGAAATTTTTCTATGTTTGACGCGGATTGCGATGGTGACGAATTAAATATCCACGTTCCGCAAAATATGACGGATGATTATTTAGAGGCTTTTCATATAAAACATTCTATATATGATTTTTCAAACACTCAATTGAAATTAAATCAATCCGTAATTCAAGATGCAGTTGTTGGATTATGTATGGGTGGATGCAAAACAAAACACGATATACACACATCAATTCATCGAGGTAACGATGATACAATGGAACATATAAAGAATATGTATGAGGTCGGTTTGAAAAAGGCATATGTATCTGGATTCTCTATCGGTTTTGATTTCTCGGAGGTTGATTTTATGGTAGACACAGGTGCAAAGGGGAACTTGAACCATAAAACAAAGATTCGTGAGATGTTTCGAGGAAGTTATAACAATACAGAACATATTGCGAAGTGTAAACTTGCTCGAATTGCAATGATTTCGACGAGTTTGAAAACCGCCTCTACCGGTTATATTTCACGAAGAATGTCATATCATCTTGATGACGTAAAAATCAATCATAATGGAACAATTGGCGAATTTGGATTTTTACTTTCCTATCCGTGTAAAATCCCGATTGAATTCAAACACCTGAAAAATATTGGTTTACAACTGGTATCTGTATTGATTCCACCTCTAACTCAAAAACTACTCGACTCGTTCCACTTTGCAGCGGCTGGAGAAGAAATTCAAGACGAAACCAAACTATTCGATTCTCTTGTGAATTGCAGCCATGATCGAATCAATGAAATTTTTACCGAAGAAGGAATATTTGCTGTTAAGCATTGGCTTTTCAATCAGGTTGAACATTTTTTTGATGGTTTCAAAATTGATCTGTTCTGGATACAATTACTTATAGATTTTTTAACAGTGACAGGAAGACCAATCGGCATCGATCTTTTTTCGTTGACTAGGAGACATCGTGAATACAAAAAATTTAATCACGTCCATTCAATTCCAATATTTAAGCTGCTGAAATATTCACGACCCCAAAGTATCATCAGACTGCTGCAAAATGAAGATATAATTCATGATAATTTAGACTCCAATCATTCAAGAGAGTTATTTTTTTAAGACTCGGTATGGTTTTTTAAGATTTTAAATAAAATGTTAATTAATAATTGATTTCGTAATATGGGTAACTGCAATTCCTGTCAGAAAACGCCGACTCTTGACGAGGATTACGAAACCGCACTTCGAAAAGCTCTAATGGACATGAAAGCGATGTTACAAAAAGAGAAAAAAACGAATTCTGTTTTGCGACAAGAATTGTCAAAAATACGCAACATGTACGAGATTGAGAAAAAACATGTAAACGAAACCAGTGTAGTTTTTAATAGACAATTAATAGAGTTAAAGCGTACACACGAAAATTTCGAAGCTATCAAACAAGAAAATAAAAACATTAACATTGAGTTGATTACGCTAAGTAACGAAATAATTGATCTAAAACACAAAAAAGACGTTGAATCCGAAAAGCACAACGATGAAGTCACACGTTTGTTATCTCAAATCGACATTTTGAGTTCTCAATTGAATTCGCATTCCCGTCCTCGATTTTTTGGTGTTTTTTAGATTCCGGTAGACCCGATTCCACATTCACCTCTCTCAGTGGTTGACAATGTTTCAACCAACTCAAATGTTATCGGAGTGAGGTCCGGTGAGCATACTTGAAATAGACGAGTACCAACTGCGATGTTGTAGTCTTCATTGCTCAAATTGTCAACAACCGCAATTAAGTTACCTCTATAACCGAAGTCAATTACACCAACTGAATTTGCGAGTCGTAAAGGGGTCTTCGAAATACTCGAACGTGGGTATATGTAATACCCACGAATTTTCCCATCATCGAAGCTTCGAAGCTTGGCTCGAGTGTTAGATCGAGATTGATTTTATATCCGATTGCACTTTTCGGAACCACGGTGTCTTTTGGAATAATCAAATCGAGCCCAGAATCATCCGATAGATTCCTTTTAGTTGATGAAAGATAGTTCGAGACGCAATACTGTTCTGTTTTAATTTTGAGATGCATTGACGTAATGTGGTACTTCTGTATTTCTGTATAATAGTAGTATTGCTCTTCTTTTGGTATTTTATGTATCCATATCATACAATCATATAATCATTTTATTTTATTCTTAACCCTTAAATCAACCTAAAATAAAGCACCTTCGATAATTTTATGAAGCTCTCCTGCGTTTTTTAAATCCAATGCGAGTAAATGCGAGTTTGACATATGTTCGATAATATCAACATTTTCATCATCGTTTATATATTGGGCATGAATTTTGTCTCGTCCATGATTAGATTTATCGGAATAATGTATTTCGATTTTTGATATATACGGTTGAAGTTTTTTTAAGTCAAGTGAATCTTGATAAAATTTCGAATCCTTCCTTTGATTCCTGAGATATTGGGTTGTATGTGGTGCGTTGTACCTATCCTTCATAACTTCATCTTTATATTTGTCAATATTTGTTTGAGGGTTGAATGCGATGATTTTATGAAATTTTAATTTACTTCCATATAAAATCGCAGCATATCCACCAGCTGAACAACCGAAACCGACAATTTTTTTATACTTTTTATTTGTCACGAAAGTATCTCTAATGAATTCGATTGATTTTTCGAGTGAATGTGTGTTATGTCGCATACCTAACAAGTAATAGCGACATGCCCAAGTCTTCGCGTTCGGAGGACCCGTATCGCGTAAGAACAATTTATCAACCGACTTGTATTTTTTCATGAAGTTGTAAAAATTAAATGTTGGCAATGAGTTTTTCCAACCCATTCCTGCAAAGGATACAAATAATGTGTCCGAATTATTGTCTTCAAACCAGTAGTCATCTTGATCAGTCCATTTATGCTCATTGAAATCGCTATAATCTTTATCACCAATTTCGGGGATCAAAATTTCTCTATAATCAATCTTTTTTTTTAATAGCGGTTTGTATTGATCTGTCCACTGTTTGTGATTTGATAAGCATGGACTTAATGTTTCACGAACAGTTTTTCCATTATCATCGAAAAAAAATGATATCAGGACGTGTCGTTTACCGGATGTAATTGGTTTTACACCATGTAAGATACTTGATTCAAAAACGATTGCCGAATTTTTCTTTAACTTGAATTCCTTGTTTAAATTTGGAAAATATAAAAAGCCACCTTCGTATTCTTCGGGATCACTTAATGCGATCACCATCGAAATACAACGGTATTTAGTTTCTCTTGCATCATCTGTATGCAAGTTGTAGAAACCTCTGTTTTCACCATCGTAATATCCAATTTTATACGGTTCTCGATATTTGATTTCTTTTCCAAACACATTTTGAACGTCTTCGTAAATTGTATTATAAACTCTCTCATCGATTTTGTTTAACAAATTTGGGTCTTTCAGATATGCGTCCGATCTATTTTTTTGTTTCAAATTGATACGATTTCCAACACGACCTTGATGATACGTGGTTGTATTATCCTTGATGAAATCAGAAAATTCACCATCGAAGATATTTGCGTATACTTTGAATGACATTATATATCATTGAGTATTTATTTATATAATTTTAATCAAATGCACATTTTCAAATTTGACTCTTGTGCTGGTATCGTTTCCAACCTCCACCAAATAACCAAATTCCTGGCGTTTCTTTAATTGTCCTCAGATTTGTCCCTGTTGAAATATTTGATTTCGGATCTCGCATCAGACTACATATAATAGAGATGTCGTCGTTATCGATGTGGTTCAAGCTGATACGAGTATTTTTAAAGGCCTTTGTTATATTTTTAATCTCATCGACTTTACAATCATCATCAATGGGGAGTCCTTGTTGAATAAATCCAGTAAAATTCATAGATTCGTATAGTTCGTGTTCGAGTTTCTCACATGTGATATTAAGATAATTTTGCATCATATTTTTCAAGAATATAAAGACATAATTGAAAATATGATGATGTGGTTACTCGATATCATATGTATATTATTATCTTCTCATGATTCTTCAAAATCTTCAAAATCTTCAAATTCTTCAAATTCTTCAAATTCGTCCGAATCAAATGTTGAGTACGGGATTTTGTATAAAAAAAGTCCAACAACAATATGGACTTTCACAACAAAAAATCTACCATATGACATCGAAAACGAGATTCATGTTCTCAAGCGTATTGACAACAATAGTTGGGATTTCGTCGAAACGACATCCGAATTAGATTATATCCGTAGGGAAAAAGACAGATTTTGCCCCGAACAAAAACCCCAAGACTATCAGTCGCAAACCCCGCGCTAAGAAGAATACCCGTCGGGTGACCAAGAAGAAGGGAGGAATGAATATTTCCGATCTGAATGTGCTTCCACCTGACATAACCCGTTCAATTCAGGGTTTCGTGAAACTGGCCTTGACAAATACAACTATCCGCGTTGCCGTTCGAGGATATTTGGCGGGCGGGAAGGATAAAGAGAAGGTCGTTTCAAAATACGGTGATATAAGTAATTGGGATGTGTCCAAGGTGACGAATATGAATAGTATGTTTCATGATGCGACAAAGTTCAACCAGCCGCTCAATAATTGGAATGTGTCCAAGGTGACGGATATGAGTGAGATGTTTACTCATGCGACAAAGTTCAAACAGTCGCTCAATAAGTGGGATGTGTCCAAGGTGACGACTATGAGTCGTATGTTTAGAGATGCGACAAATTTCAACCAGCCGCTCGATAATTGGGATGTGTCCAAGGTGACGAATATGAGTGGGATGTTTGCTGGTGCGACTTCCTTCAACCAGTCGCTCGACAATTGGGATGTGTCCAAGGTGACGATTATGTATCGGATGTTTGATAGTTCGGGCATGAGTGAATCGAATCGGATGTCAATTAGGTATGAAATAATGAAATAATATATCAGCAAACAAACCTTACTTTCATTTTACGATGATCAACATTAAAAACCTCTTTTTTTTTTATCGAAGCGTTATTGCGCGATTTTATGATGTCCCGACAAATATTAGGAACAAATTTTTCAAAAAGTTCAATTTTTGATTGTGGTATAGTATGCAACACACCATATTTTTTACGAAAAGCGACATCCGAATATACAAAAACTTTACAAAACAACCGACTTATTGACTTTAGGTGCACTTCAATTTCTTTAATAGATTCGCGAATCACATCAACACTTTCAACGGAATTGTATACCGTATTGTCAAATACACTATAGTGTATTTTTGGACACTCAATTTGATCATCATAATATTTTGTATACTCAATGATTGCCGTCTTCAACTTCATGTAAGATATTTTCAATTCAATTGTTTTTTCAAAATGTTTTTCTAATAAAATTTGAGTCACAGAAACATCCGAAATACTAGATGTGATAGATGTTTTTTTAATTCTCAATCTATACATGTCATATGTATGTCTATATATATATGTTATATATATGATGCTATCAACACTATTAAAATATTAACTTATAATAATGGTCGATTGTGATAGTAAAAAATATACAAGAATACTTCAAAATCTATTGTGGCGTAATATGTCGCGAGGTGAGCGGCAATTCATATTTGTAATGAATTTGTTCGCAGCATTCCCTGGTTTTTTGTATTATATATCGTCGGTGTACGACGACAAAAGAGAAGGACGTGAATCGAGACAAAAACCACCGTTAAGTGTATTTGGTAATAGTACGAAATTATCAGTTATCATTTTGTTACTAACAGTCGTCATAATTCCAATTCTAAATTATACATATCAATCAAGATTTCAAAAATTCCGCTTTGCACATCGCTTGAGTCAGTCAGCGTTATTTTGTACTTGGGTAAATTCGATATTCTATATATTTTCATTGAATAATTACATGAAAGAAAAAACGAGAAAAGTTTTTAAAACACGAAATGAAGCTATTATTTACATCGGAATGATATTGATAACCATTATGAGTGTTTATACTTTTATAAATCCTGAATACGACGACATTCGTGACCTATCAAATGAGGTTTATTCGTGTAAAAATACACATCGAGACATACGAGCACTGAGTCTAAGCAACAAATCTGATAATATTTTAGTAGATTCAACAGAGTCACCTGTTTAAAAATATAACTAAAGTTAATAAACTTAAGTATGTATGCAATTAGAGAAATTTCAGAATATGTTATCATTTTGATTATCATATTTATTTCAATTTACATTATCGCAACTGGAATTCCAATTGTTATCAGCTACACCGAAGAAAATAATAACGAACGTTTTAAACACTTTTTAATAGGCCTTTCAACAATATTTTTACTTAGTATTATTATTGGGATCACTCTCATGATTCGATTTGGTTTATGATGAATGTACATACTTCACATATTTTTTGAATTTATACCTCTTTGGATCCGGTGATTACATACTCGTACTTTTTGACCGTCTTTAAAATTAAGTTATACAGTGAAGTAAAAATCTTGGATTCAGACGATTCGCCAACTAGCGGAATATCGATCGCATCGTTGATCTCTTTCACAAGAGTCTCCTTGAATTCTTGTTTCTCTAAGAGTTCGATCAAGTGAAGCATGAGTTTTTTGCGTTCGGGGTCGGCCATAATAATATACATACTAAAAAGATTTTAAATTCTGAGATTTAAACGCATTAGTATATTGCAAAAATGATATACAAAAATTATATATTATAAAATAAAGAACATGGAGTTTTGTAGTGTCTGTCAAAACCTGCTAACAATTCAGTCAAGGAAAGATGATGCCGGCAACGAATTCATAGTCAACTTTTGCAGGTGTTGTAATTTTGAAAAGAGCATACCGAATTCAACAAATACATCTGTTTTTAAAAAGACATTTGGTAAAAATAAAAAATTGTTTAAGGACTTATACATATCAAAATACACAAAAGACGATCCAACCCTGCCCAAAATCAACATCGAATGTACAAAATGCAAAAATAAAGATGTTGTTTTTGTAAGAACAGATGAAGATAATATGAACTATTTGTACGTATGTCGTAATGTTAATTGTAATTATAACTGGGCGAATTAGAAATTCAAAAAATGATATGTTGCAAAAATACAAAAATGATGAAAGAACCAAAGCGTTATATTAATCAAACACAAATGTGAAAGAAACAACACACACAACAACACAAATACATAAAAATAAAATACAATCTAAAATTAAAGAATGACATTCTTAAATTTTATTACTACACATAATACATTGGAGTTTGATATCAAAGATAAGAAAACTTCGGTCGTGAATGCAATTCGAAGGACTTGTTTAAATGACATCGAGAATATTGGTTTCGAATCAAAAAATTGTATAGTGAAAAAAAATACGACAAATTTAAACGACGAGTTTCTTACGCATCGTATTTCACTGGTTCCCGTTCTACTATCTGATTATCTCAATAACAAAATTGATATTTCAAAGTATAAATTCATTCTAAATGTGTCTTACGAATCTCAAAAGAAGCATAAAGGACATGTAACTACGAATGATTTCAAATTAGTTAAAATAGAAGACAATGTTGAGAACGTTATGAGCACTGATAAGGTCTTTGTGAAGGACCCAGATCCAGTTTTGATTACAAGATTTCCAACCGTCACTGATAAATCTGATAAGCCAGAACTTCATATAGAATGTACGTTATCTAAAGGGACACCCGAGAAAAATGCGCTATTTTCCCCAGTTTCAATCGTCACAGCATTTGCATCTAGTAAAACAACACATCATTTCAAGATCGAATCACTTGGATTACGTGATCCTCGTGAAATTGTAGAACAGTCTATGAAAAATATAATTTTAAAGCTTAATAGTATTAATCAAAAACTAAACCTTGGAACAAAATACGATGGTAATTTTGATGCAGTCGATTTTCCTTTGCATAATTACGACCATACGATTGGCAACATGTTACAAGAATTCATTTACAACCGTGAATTTGAATCAGAAGAAAAAACAAAACTTACACATATATCGTATCATCAGACTCATCCGCTAGAAAGAAAAATTATTCTGCGTGTGGCGTTGGCTGAGAAAAAGACTGATTTTGATGATTACAAAGGAACTGCTATTGCTGTTATCAATAAACATATTGAAAGTCTAGTTAAGGAGATTAGAGTTATGTTATGTGAATTCCAAGAAGTAAAATGATGACTTTTTAAATTTAAAAGTCAATTTTTTTATAAATAAGGAAATATGTATAATATGCATAATTTGTATATTATGATGTTCGTTGTTGTTGTAAACGTTTTATCATTGTCATCATCATCACAAATATCGACAAAACTAAGAAATACGTTCAATGATGTTAGAATTGATTCATATCAATCTCTCGAAAATCCTATTAAAGTTTACGATGTCGAATATAAAGATTTATTTCAGTTAGAAAAGGTAAAAAAATATTTAGACGCGAACCATAATGAAATGTTTTACGTTAAGCAAAAAATCTGTGATGATATTTTCAAATATTTTAAAAAGGACGATTTTAAAGTTTATTCAAGAATTAAGTCACCGTCTTCGATATTCTCGAAGACCGGACGGAGACGAAAGCTGACAACAATGAATGACATTCTCGCAATTCGAATCATCGTACGTGGTGATACGGGTTATTATGATATATTCAAATTCGTTTCATTTGTCACACAAAATTATATAGTAATCAACATGAAAGACTACATCACAAATCCAAAAACAAATGGTTATCAAAGTTTTCACGTGTCGTGCTACGTTCAAGACTCTGAGTTCCCAGTTGAAATCCAGATCAGAAACGAAAATATGGATTTCGATGCAAATTTTGGTAGCGCGTCGAAATATAAATCTTAAAAAAAATCTTAAAATCTTAAATATTAAAATCTAATCATCCCAATTATCTAGCACGTTTTCGTTGACTATTTTGATTTCATCACTTTTTCCTTCAGCAAAATTTATAGATACAATCGGAACTTCAACAATCGGAATGCCATTTTTTTTAACTGTCGTTTTTTTCCACTTTTTTATCAAATTATCAACTACACCGAATTCTTGAAGGTCCTTTCGACCAGATATTAACACAAATTGTGTTAAAACACACAATCCAACTTTTTGGAACGGTTGAAATGAGTCGGGTAGCATGTTCATTTCATGAAACACAGATAGACAAACACGAACAGAGTCATGGATTAGTTTGTCATTGAAAATATCAAAATTTCCATTTGATTTCGAATGAATTTTATTAATGAAAATTGTCGCATCAAAATCATGGCGATATATTGTATTCAATAAAGAAACATGATATAGCTTGGGAATTTTCAATTCAGTCAGAATCTGGTATAGGTTTTTTCGAATTTTTTGATTATTTGCTTCACAGTTTCGAATACACCAATTAATCCAGTGATCTAAATTACGTTTATTCGAACGTTTGTTACGTTTGATGTTGTCGACGATGGAACTCATTTCTAATTTTTTACTTTTTATTATCTGTCTTATTTTAATATGTAGAGAAAAATTCACATCATTTTTTTCATCTATAAATTTATATTTTCATATATTCATATATTCATATAAAGATATATAAATAAGATAAGATAAATGAAGGCGATTTCGGATGTGAACAACTATCTAAATGTTGGTAAAATTGAGTCAATGCTAGACGAAATAGACCACATGTCCGATATGGAGCATGACCACTTGCACGGAATTTTGTCGAACGCAAATGTCAATTTCACGGAAAATGACAATGGTTTATTCGTTCGAATCAATCAACTATCAATGGAAACACTCAAGCAGCTGTTCGAATATGTCGATAAATATCGCGACACACAGAAAGAATCCGAAAATAACTTAAAAAATCTTATTAAAAACAAAACAAAGTTGAAAACAGCGCCACCAAACCTCGGACTGTTCCAGAATGTTAAACTCGATACCGAAAAATGGAAAATGGATGTAATAGATTCGCTTCGGAAGAAAAGGAAGAAATCGTAAGTCATTATTGTAAACGGGTCATACACATTATACACTTTAGTCAAGCAATATCTTGAAAATTTTATCCTTGATATTCAAGATAAACTTACACGATTCGTAGGTTTCTCCAGTCTTTTTGTATGCTTCGAATGATTTCTTATTGATGAAAACAGTTTTTCCATGAAATTTAACTGGAATCCACTTACGCTTTGGGATTTTAATTTCTGGTTTCAGTGTTATTTCTTCTTTTTCTTCTGTATCATAATCTTTATTCTTACTACTTAATAATTTTAGATTTAGATTTAGATTCTCTTTAAAATTCGGAACAAACTGTATGGGATTTTTTACGTGCATGTACTCAAGTCGACATTGACTTGTATTGGAGTAATTCAATGAACAATCGATAGATGAATTGCGTATTAATGTCAACATTTGATCGGCCACTTTCTTTTTTTTGTATGCGACGTCGAGAATATGTTCGTCTGTAGTTTTTCCTCTATCATGACCCTTTAATTTTTTAAGATCTTCTAATACTTCAGTTGAATCCGAAAACTTATTTTCGAGACCATCAAACGTTGTAACATATTTATGTACTTCTACGATTCGTTCTTCTTCCGGTAATGCAGCGTGTGAATTAAAACGCGACACACGCCCGATGACTTGATCGATTCTGATTTCAGACCAGTGATGTTCAACAATATGTAAATTTCTAACATTTTTTAATGTTATTCCTTCTGCACCAGATGATGTTATGAATAAAGTTTTCAGAATTTCTCCTTTTAAATTTGATTTTCCTTCAAATCGTTTTTTTAAATCTCCAGACAATTCTGAAAAGTTGTTATTGAATATATTTCGTATGTTTTCATCATGATCTTTATTTTCCCCGTACAACGCAAATTTAGGCGCACTGCCAAATAATTTGTCATCATCATCATAAATGTCAAACTTTTTGAACCCCTTGCGTATCATCATCTCGAACATTGAAGTGATACCCTCACGATGTACGAGATGGCTATAAACCACGCTCGTACCACGATTTGACATTATGTGATTGAGAATTGAATGATATTTTGGCGATAATCTATTGAATTCTGTATCGATTACATTATCATCAAGTCCGTGCAAATATTCGTTAAATTCAGATCGCATATTTTCAACAATGACCGATCGTTTAGTCTCTGTTGTAAAAGTGTTGTTAGTAATAATTTTGATCGGAAATGAAAAATTACATATTGAACCCGATCTAGCACGCATCGAGCCCGAATCGCTCAAAACATCTGCGAGACGCGATGATTTTCTGCTTCTGTTTGCGTCATCCTGTCTCTCTTTTGATCGTTCGGCCAAATATTGCCTAAATTGGTCAATCGACATACCAAGTTTTGTAACTGGGTTAACTATGGTTTTTGGATATCCTCGTTGAGTGTAAGTTTTAGGCTTCGCAAACGGACCGTCGAGTGACTTCATGATTTTCACGCTGTCACTAGAAATCAAACCAGATATCCGTCTAGATAACAAGTCTGTATTATGTAACGTGAAATCTTTGTTTACAAATGTTTTCTCAAAATCCACGTTAGATGGCAATAATTCATTGTCGCTAATTTTAATCGTATCGATATCGATTTCATAGCGATTTTCCTCCATAAAATTTCTAAATTCACGAACCCACATGGTATCATCCAGCTGAGCGTTGTTTCCAAATTTGAGGTTTGCGTCTGATGATTTAAAGAATCCAAATGGAGTTTTTGAAACGGTGATACGTAGTTTACTCACATTGACATAATCTACAAATTGAAAATTCCGAATTGTTTCTTCGATCTGTTTTGTAGTTTGTGCTGATTTTTTTAAATTGCATTGTATCGTTTTTTCCTTCCCAGCCAACAAATTCAACATCACTGCTATTTCCTTTGTTGTGTTCAGAATTGGTGTTGCAGATAAGAATAAAAAACGTGAATTCTTACTTTTCGTAAACAAATCGTAAAGTCCCTTTCCCCGGACGTGAATTTTATTTGATTCATCATTCAAGTAATTTGATATCATTCGTACGACATTGTGAGCCTCATCAACAATAACCAATTTGTCGTTTAGTATTTCGGAATTTGTATAAACCTCAAGTTTAGTTTTAGTAAGTCCATTATACCGAATGAACTTATACTTCTTTTCGAGGCGAGTAAAATCATCATCTAAAAGTGTCTTACGCATTTCTACTTTATAATTAGACGCTAGTTGGGAACCAGGAACAAATACAAACACATCGTTTGTTTCAGCAAATGACTTTGATATTGCTATAGATGAAATGGTTTTTCCTGAACCAACACCATGATATAAAACTAAACCCGGAACTGGGGTCGTTGGATTGAAGTATTTTAAAAGGTTCAATTGATGACTCTTTAACTTTGCTTTGAGTCCCGCTTGTAGTTCAATATCGGTATCTGTATTTTCGAGAGTCTTTGAAACTTCAAGTGGAAATTTGGAATCGTACTTTGATATCATTTAATTTATAGAATATATTTAAATATTTAACATGTTCTAGAATAATGAGATTTTGCATAGGAATATTTTGTCAATTCGCTGTCAGTTCATTGTTCAAACAACATTATTCGGGAACAAATCACCTGGTATTAAAGGTATTAAAGGCGGTTCAACTATCAAAAGAAATATATGATTCAACTGAATCGATAGAATTAACCCATTTCGAAGACACTTTATACATAACACATAGAGGAACCGTGTCAAAAAAAGAATGGTTGAACAATTTTAATTTATTTCCGATTTCAAGTACATTATTCGTCGGTAAATTTCATACAGGTTTTGTACGAGAATTTGATATCATATTATCAAGTGAAATATACACGAGAATTCTCGATAACATGCACACGTATGACAATATTGTTTTTTGTGGCCATTCAAGGGGGGCATCTATGAGTCTTCTTCTTTCGCAACACTTTGCAAGAATTTATCCAGAACATAATTTTGGTGTGTTTACTTTTGGAATGCCCAAAGTAGCCGATAGCGATTTCTTCACGTATTACAATGATATAAAAAACATAGAACATTTTGACTACGCAATAAATGATGATATCGTTCCTAGTATAGGAACAGTAGAGAATTTATCATCAAATAGGGTTACGCTTTATTCCCAAAATTCAAAATCAATGAAAGAAATGTTCGATTTCTACGAATTACATTCGATTGATAGATACGAAGATGCCATCACTTATTGTTTATCGGCTCCTTCAAATCCATTTTGATATATATCCAACTACATCGTCTGGAAGTTTACCATCAATTCCAGGTTTAACAACCTTAAAAGCTTTCTTCGTGTTGCGACTCGCATTTTTTGACTCTATTTCATATTTTAATTTCAGTTTCGATTCATTCCGTACTCCGCGATAGAATAGTGATTTTTCGTGGGCACGATGCAATATTTTTGCACGAGCATTATTTTTAACTACTTCAAGCATTGTTTTTTTTTGCATTTTCATTTTTTGTTATGTCCATGTTCCTTGTTTTTGAGTCAAATATTCATCATTTTTAGTAAAAAATGATATCCTATTTTTGTAGTATAAAGCAATAAAGATACAAAATACAAATGACGACAATACACGACTCTGTTCATTCTGAAATTCACATTTCTACAAAAATTCAAAAAATTATTGACCATAAATATTTTGAGCGCTGTAATTTTATTGCACAAACTGGGAACGCATTTCGTGTTTTCCCGTCGGCAACGCATTCACGTAAAATACATCAAATTGGGTGTTATCATTTGACTCTAAAATTATTAAAACATCTGAAAACGTTTCGCAAAATCGACGATAAAACAATTGAACTCATATCGGTAGGTGCGCTTTGTCACGATATTGGCCATTTGGCGGGCAGCCATAATTTTGATTACAAAATAATACCAAAATTAGTTGAAGATGGAATCATTGAAGAGAATGACGATTGGTCGACGCACGAAGGTCGTTCAATTGTTATTTTGAAACAAATTATAAAAGAACTAAATTTTGATTATGATAAAAACGAAATTGAGTTCATCGCGAATGTCATCGATCCTTCTGAATTCCACAAAAATGACTGGAGGTTTCAGATTGTTTCTAACAAAGTAAATGGAATTGATACCGATAAAATGGATTATATTTTACGCGACACTAAAATGGTTGGATTGAAATCAGAATTTGATGTCGACAAAATTATTTATCACACAAGAATAGTAAATAATCAAATATCATTCAATGTAGAAATTGAGGATACCATTAGAGAGTTATTATTTGCACGATACCGAATTCATAAAAGTCTGACACACGAAAACATTTTAAAATTCGATTTAAGTCAAAAAGATATATTAATAAACGGCCCAGTCTATAGTTTGGTCAAACGGATATTCGAAACTAGAGATGTAGACTCGATGTGTATGCTTACAGATAATTTTGTTTTACAAAACGGAAATCGAGAACTTATACGGCACTATTTTGATAGGAATACGTATTCGTTTCTCAAAAGTTATCGATCATCGAAAAAGATCGAAATAGTTCCAAAATCGGAGGAAGTTGTAGTTTATTTGAAGATTCATATTTGCACGAATAACAATTTATTAGAAAAAGTAAAATTTCACGATAAACACAAAATGATAAATGTAAAGAATTCATTTTCTGTGTTCGACAAAATACCAAACGACGAATACATAACATATGTTTTTAAAAAACCAAGATGAAGATACCTTGTCCATTCAATAAAATGAGGGTTTTCAGTGAAAACTGCAAGCCCAACCAAGAAAGACCCCGTCGAATTTTATGAAAATGAGTTCAGATTGAGCGGTTATTTGGATAACAATTTTTATAAACTATCTCAAATATCGAAGAAGGAAC
>Ga0209709_10001470_pt1 | contig 21761 bp, 21 predicted proteins | sample ArcticOcean_MG_C_2_FD_187435 | JGI IMG/M metagenome (GOLD analysis project Ga0209709, IMG submission 187435) | Marine microbial communities from western Arctic Ocean - ArcticOcean_MG_CB4_136 (SPAdes) (version 2) | ecosystem: Environmental > Aquatic > Marine > Oceanic | place: Arctic Ocean...
CTGATGAAGGCCAGATATCACTTAGATACACATCATTCCCGCTTAAATCTTTACCAAGACTTTCTTTAGATATATCAAGTCCAATTTGCCCAACTAAAGAATAAGCAATTACAAGCATTGGCGATGCCAAGAAATTCATTTTTATCTCTGGATGAATACGTCCTTCAAAGTTTCTATTACCAGATAATATTGAACTGACTATAAGATCTTTGTTAGCAATTTCTTCCACATACTTATCTTTTAATGGTCCTGAGTTACCAATACATGTTGTGCAGCCATAACCAATAATATTAAAACCAAGCTTATCAAAATACTCAATTAATTCAGCTTTCTCTAAATAGTTTTTAACAACTCTAGATCCAGGGGCTAATGATGTTTTGACCCATTCCTTGACCTTTAGTCCTTTTTCAACAGCTTTTTTAGCTAATAAGCCGGCACCAATAATTACACTAGGATTAGATGTATTAGTACAGCTTGTAATTGCAGCAATCATTATCGCTCCATCTACTATTCCCGAATCATCTAAAGATTTATCTTTTTTTTGTTTTGTAATCTCATCTGTTACGACCTTTTTAACATCTCTAAGATTAACTCTGTCCTCTGGTCTCTTTGGGCCAGACAAGCATGCTTGTACGCTAGAAATATCAAGAGATAAATTATCACTATAAATAATTTCATCAGATGAATCTCTGAATAGACCAACTTTTTTAGAATATTCTTCAATTATTTTTATATGCGATTCTTCTTTACCCGTAGTATTCATATAACTTAAAGTCATGTCATCTATAGGAAAAAATCCACATGTAGCACCATACTCTGGAGCCATATTTGCTATAGTACAGCGATCTGCAATTGATAAGAAATCTAGAGCATCACCATAAAACTCTACAAATTTACCAACAACATTTGCTTTACGTAATTGCTCAACTATAGTTAAAACCAAATCAGTTGCAGTAGTAGATTTCTCTAGTTTTCCAGTTAAATTAAAACCTATTACTTCTGGTAATAACATAGGTATTGGTTGTCCTAACATAGCAGCTTCTGCTTCAATGCCTCCAACTCCCCATCCAAGCACACCAAGACCATTAACCATTGTAGTATGGGAATCTGTCCCTACTACTGTATCAGGATATAAAGACCCATTCTTATTGAAGATTACTTGAGAAATATACTCGATATTAATTTGATGAATAATACCATTGTTAGGCGGTACAATTCTAAGGTTTTCAAATGCACTCTGTCCCCATTTTAACAATCTATATCTTTCAATATTTCTTTTATACTCAAGCTGTGTATTTAAATCTTTAGAATCAGCAGTACCATAATGATCGACCATAACAGAATGGTCTATTATTAAGTCAGTCTGGCATTGAGGATTAATTAATTTTGGATCTCCATTTAATTTTTTAACAGCATCACGCATAGACGCTAAATCAACAACCGCAGGTACACCAGTAAAATCTTGCATGATAACTCGACTAGGGTAAAAAGTTATTTCTGTTTGATCTTGAATACTTCCATTCCATGACAGGAATTTATCAATAACATCACCTGAGTCAGATTTATTATTTCTTATATAGTTTTCAAATAATACTCTAAGCGAGTATGGCAAGTGTTTAATGTCAGCCTTGTTAATATTATAAATATCATATAACTGGTCTGATTGCTTAAGTTTATCTTTAAAATCCATGTTTTCTTATCCCTCAAAAAATTGTCAATATTTTATCATATAATATAAGAAAAATTCTGTTTTATTTAGCTGGCACTACTTTTTTAATATGTTCAATGCTGATTCCATAAGGATTATCAGCCTTATTCTTATCAAAAACCCCAATTATCTTCTTACCCTCATTTATTTTGATCATGGCCTCGCTTAAAATATCTTCTAGTTTTTTACTATATTTTAATTTATACAATCTAGGGAGAGAGTTATTTGAAATATTTTTGATCAGAATAATGAATTGATTATCTATCTTTTTAACATATAAAATATTAAATTTATCAGGGAAATCTGATGTTACTGGGTATCCAAGGTTGTCAAATATTTTAACCTGTAGAAATAAAAATAAAAATAATATTGATATCGATAAATATATCATTTTTTTAAAAGATTCTTTTTTCATAAGAGCAAAAATTAATATTCCATAAACTATTGTTAATAATATAATGACAAGGTAAATATTCATTTCTATTAATAACCCTTTAAGCTATATGGGGTGAGAATTTCATTATTAGCATAAATAGATTTAAAATTACCCTCTGAGTCAAGACGAAATTTTGTTATTGTTAGCTCTGAGTCTTCATTCTTTAGAATAACGTCTCCTACAAATACCAATCTTAAAGATGGATTTACTTTTTCAATAATTATTTTGGCTTCAACTGGCTCATTACTCTTATGATCATATAAATATAAATTCACAACATATTCGCCTGGGATAATGCCTCGCAACGTTACTACTTCACGATTTATGGGATAAATAACTTCTTTACCGTCAATTATGATTTTATCATTGACTACCCCTCTGTCGTCCCTATCCAAATGCAACCATCCAGCATCTTTTTTTAAATATGATACGATTTCACCATTAGGGTCTTTAACCCAAAGATCTATATCATCCGGAAGACTATCCTTCCAATCAACAGTTATAATATACTCAGCCTTCATATTAACATTACCAAGCTTAGTAATAGGGTTAATAAATAATATAGTTATGAAAAATAGGAATGTAAAACCTAGAAGAATATTAAATAATAAATCTGTAAATGGATCAAAGTTAGAATATCTTTTTTTCATCTTTATAAATTTTCTTTAGTTCATCGTCAAAAAAGGGAATGCATGTATTGCATGTATGAAATATTTTATAAACAAATACCTCTAAATATTTATACTGCATTGATAATAAAATTGATGTTACTAAACCAGTTAATGTTGTATATAAAGCAACTTTCATTCCATCGCTCATATTCTGGAGTAATGTATTCATTAACGTTAAATCAAAATTTTCAATCTCAGTGATTGCTGACAACATTATAATAAATCCTATGACTGTTCCAACCAACCCTAATTTTAATAATAAATCTACGACAAACCATCCTGTTTCTAATTTGGTAGTTAAATCATTTTCAAAGCTATTCCTGGCCTCCTCTATCTCCTTATTGTTAGAAGTTAGGGAGATAATTGACGTAATATATTTTGCTAAAGTTATATCGTCATGATGATTTGATTTCTCAAAGGAAGTAATATTTTTTACTGCATCTTTTTTTAAATTCGATGATAAATTTTCTAGAAATAATTTAATATTTAGATACCTATCTTTAATAAAAAACAACTCAATGCCAACTTTCAAAGTAAAAATGAAGAAAATAAATATTATTAAAGAGGAAATGTGACTGATATCATTAGACAACATTAAGAACAAGAAACCAAATTGATGTGCTACTAACAACGCAATAATTAAACTTATAAAAAATAAAAACCATTTTATAAAAATTAAATCACTTGCGTGTTTTTTTAGCATAATTAGTTAGATTAATTTTTTTGGGTCTAATAACTTCAAAATCTGCGATCTTGTTAAATTAGTTTTTTCTTCCGCAATATCTATAATTGATTTATTTGTCTTATAAGCTTCTTTTACTATTTTTGATGCTAAGTCATAGCCAATAGTTTCATTTAATTTAGTGGCAATAATAGGATTCTTTTCCAAATTAGATTTAATATTTTTTTCATTTACTTTGAAAGTATCAACAGTATCAGCTAAAGAATAAACAGAATTAATTAATAAATTAAAAGACTCTATTGTATTTTTTGCAATAAGAGGAAGCATTGTATTGAGCTGAAAACTTCCAGATATGCAAGCTATATTGATAGCATTATGATTACCTGTTACCTGTGCCATCGCCATTAATACTGCCTCAGGGATTACAGGGTTTATTTTTCCTGGCATTATACTACTGCCTGGTTGCAAAGGTTTCAGAGTAATCTCTGAGAGACCTGAAACTGGCCCGCTGTTCATCCATCTTAAGTCATTAGATATCTTTGTTAAACACGATGCTACTCTGAGCAATGCTCCGCTCATAGTCAAGATATGATTTTGAGAACTGATCATTTCAGATTTATTTGGATTAGATGTAAATTTTGCACCTGTCTTGCCTAGTATTTTATTTAATTCAGTAGAAACTAATTTCCCAAAATTCTTTGGGGCATTTAATCCTGTTCCAATCGCAGTTCCACCTATAGGCAAATACTGTAATTCTTCCGCGCTTTGAAGTAATGGTTGATTGCAGTGCACTACCTGCTCTCTCCAAGACTCTATTTCATAACTAAATGACAAAGGTACGGCATCCATTAAATGTGTTCTGCCAGACTTGATAATATCTTTCACTTCAAATTCTTTATCAATTAGCTTCATTGTAAAATAATCCAGGGCATCATTTAACTCTAGAGCTAACAGTACAGAACAAATATTTATTGTTGTTGGAATTACATCATTCGAACTCTGTGATTTATTAATATCATCATTAGGATGAACTTTTTTCTTAAGCTTGTTAGAGACGGTAGTTGCTAATACTTCATTCATATTCATATTAGTGCTTGTCCCCGATCCTGTTTGATATAAATCAATTGGAAACTGATCATAATATTTGTCAATATTTTTATGAATGTCTAATGCACAACTGCTGATAGCTTTTGCTGTTGTAGCTGGCATCAATTTTGCTTTATGATTAGCCAATGCACAAGCAGCTTTCAGCGCAGCTAATGATTCTATAAAATCTGGAGGAAAAACATCTCCGCTAATTTTAAAGTTATCTATTGCTCTTTGGGTTTGAGCTCCATAAAGTGCAGTTTTAGGAACTTTTACCTTTCCCAGTGAATCCTCTTCTGTTCTGAAAGTAATTTTTTTCATATGATTTTTTTAAATTTATAATTATTATTATGTTATAATATCATCTTTGAGATAAATGTGGTTATGAAAAAAGATGATTTACTCTCAATCTCTCCTCTAGATGGAAGATATTCAGATGCATGCAAAGACATAAGTGATGTCTTCTCCGAATACAGCTTAATTAAACACAGAGTTTTTGTTGAGATCAAATGGTTCATATTTTTGTCAAAAATTGACAAAATTAAAGGGCTCCCAAAAATAAATCTTAAGGATGAAAAATTCTTACTAAATATTTATGATAGTTTTAGCTTGAATGATGCAAAACTAGTTAAAAAACTAGAGAGCACAACCAAGCATGATGTGAAGGCTGTGGAATATTTTTTAAAACTAAAATTTGATACTAATTCTAGTCTCAAAAAATATAAAGAATATATTCATATATGTTGTACCTCAGAAGATATCAATAATCTTTCTTATGCTCTTATGGTGAAGACGGGACAAGTTTTAATATCAAATAAACTCAGTACCTTGAATATATTAATTAAAAAATATATAAAAAAGTATTCTAAGAATATTATGTTATCGCATACCCATGGTCAACCTGCAACTCCAACATCAATGGGGAAAGAATTCTTAAATTTCTATGCCAGGATCGCTCTTTTACAAAAAAAAATAAAAGATCTTAGCGTTATGGGAAAGTTTAATGGTGCTACGGGGAATTATTCTGCCCATAGCATAACCTTTCCAAATATAAACTGGCCTGTTATTAACAAAAAGTTTATTAATAGCTTAGGGGTCCAAGAGAATAAATATACAACTCAAATAGAACCCCATGATTATATTTGCGAAATCTCTAATAATATAGCTCATGTAAATTCCATCCTTATTGGATTTTCTCAAGACATGTGGTCGTATATTTCAAAAAATTATTTTATACAAAAAAATATTGCTGGAGAAATTGGTTCTTCCACAATGCCTCATAAGATTAATCCTATTAATTTTGAAAATGCCGAAGGTAATCTAGGTTTAGCCAATAGTGTATTAAAATTTTTATCTGAAAAACTAACAATATCTAGACTTCAAAGAGATTTATCAGATTCAACAGTACTAAGAAATATTGGAATTTCATTTGGTTATTCATACCTAGCTTATGAAAACCTAATGACAGGACTGCGTAAGTTATCAATAAATAGTAAAAAAATTGATAGCGATATTATTGACGCATGGGAAATATTAGCTGAACCCATACAAATGGTTGCCAGAAAATATCATATTTCGAATTCTTATGAGCTACTAAAAAAAGTCACTAGAGGAAAGATAGTAGACAAAGAAGTCATACATAAACTCATTATATCTCTCAAGATACCAGAAAATGAGAAAAAGTTACTTCTTAATTTGACACCCAAAAAATATATTGGTTATGCAATAAAGCTGTGTAATGAGAAACACTAATCTTGATAATATAGTTCAGCTTGAAAATCTTATTCAGTCATATGGTCATGAATTTCAATCAATTGGAAATGAGATAAAAATATATTTACTAAATGATAGCGAAATCCATATTATCATTAGTGATTCCATTGAGATTTATACTTATGATATCTCAAGTGCAGATAATAAATATTCGTCAAAAAATATAGAGGATGCTAAGACTATTTTAAAACAGTTTCTTATTTCTTAGGTTTCATATGAGGAAATAATAAGACATCCCTAATAGATGCTGAATCAGTAAACAACATAATCAATCTGTCTATTCCAATTCCAGCACCAGCAGTAGGTGGCATACCATACTCAAGAGCCGTTACAAAATCTTCATCGTAACTCATTTTCTCATCATCATCTGAATTAACCTGATCCTTGAATCTATTAGATTGCTCTTCAGGGTCATTTAGCTCTGAAAAACCGTTTGCTATTTCTCTCCCAGCTATGAATAATTCAAAGCGTTCTACCAGACTTGGCTCATCATCAAAGCTTCTAGACAAAGGAGAAACCTCTGTTGGGTAATGGGTAACAAATGTAGGATTAATAAGCTCTTTCTCTACCATTTTATCAAATATATCTAAATGTATTTTAACTATAGACCCTTTGTCAGAAATATTGATATTATGCGTAGAACAATAACCTTCTATATACTTTTTATCATTAAGTTTAGAGACATCAATTCCTTCAGCATATTTTTCTATAGAGTCATAAAATTTGATTTTCATAAAAGGTGTTTTAAAATCAATTTGAAGACCTTGATATTTAAAACTAGAACTCAAATTTAATGAATTAATGATTTTACTAAATAAATTTTCTATTAAAGACATCAAGTATATATAATCTTGGTAAGCACAATAAAATTCTATCATTGTGAATTCTGGATTATGCTTAACAGAGAGTCCTTCATTACGAAAGCTTCTGTTAATTTCAAAAACTTTTTCGTATCCACCAATAATGCAGCGTTTTAAAAAAAGTTCTGGAGCTATTCTTAAATATAAATCAAGATCTAGAGAGTTATGATGAGTAATAAATGGTTTTGCAGCAGCTCCACCAGGTATCATATGCATCATTGGTGTCTCCACTTCTAAATAATCATCTTCTATAAAAAAGTTTCTAATCTGAGATACTATTTTTGAACGTGTTTTAAACAAGCTTTTAGTTTCCGGATTTATCATTAAATCCAAATACCTTTGTCTATATTTAATCTCAATATCAGCTATACCATGAAACTTTTCAGGTAGCGGTCTCAAAGATTTAGACAAAAGCATAATTGACGAAGTATTAACAGTTAATTCACCAGTTTTCGTCTTAAACAGGACTCCTTCAATTCCAACAATGTCTCCTAAATCTAAATTATTAAATAAAGTATAATTGTCTTCTCCTACTTGTTTTTTTTGTAAATAAATTTGTATGTTTCCACTTTCGTCATGCAAGTTTGCAAAAGATGAGTTACCCATATTTCTTATTGTTAATAATCTTCCAGCAATAGAAACAGATATTTTTTTTTCAGCTATATCTTCTTTTTCAAGATCCCCATAATCCTCACTAATGTTGTCAGCATAATTTTTTTTTCTAAAGGTATTGGGATACACCTTATTATTTAACTTAATTGCATCAAGCTTTTTTTTTCTCTCAGTGATTAATTTATTTTCTTCTGTCATTCTAAAGTCCTTCTTTCAAGCTTTTTTCAATAAAAGCATCTAAGTCACCATCTAATACGGCCTGTATATTGCCAGTCTCATGCTTTGTTCTTAAGTCTTTTATCCTGCAGTCATCCAGGACATATGATCTTATCTGACTACCCCATGATATATCTGATTTTTCTGACTCCACTTTATTCTTAATTTCATTTTTTTTAGTCATTTCAAATAAATATAGTTTAGCACGTAGCTGTTTCATTGCACTTTCTTTGTTTTTATGTTGTGACCTACCATTCTGACACTGAGTTACAATTTTACTAGGAAGATGTGTAATTCTTACAGCTGATTCTGTTGTATTTACATGTTGGCCACCTGCCCCACTAGCCCTATAAACATCAACACGTAAATCAGCAGGGTTAAGGTTAATTTTAATATCTTCATTAATTTGCGGGTATACAAAAACAGATGCAAATGATGTATGTCTTCTGCTACCTGAGTCAAAAGGGGATTTTCTTACGAGTCTATGTACACCAGTCTCAGTTCTAAGCCATCCGTATGCATATAAACCATTAACCTTAATTGTTGCGCTTTTATAACCTGCAACCTCTCCTTCAGACAGTTCAACAACCTCATGTGAAAATTTTTTAGATTCTAGCCAGCGTAGGTACATTCTAAGAAGCATCGCTACCCAATCTTGAGCCTCTGTTCCTCCAGACCCTGATTGAATATCAACATATGCATCATACTGATCTTCTTTTTGTTTGAACATTTGTGTTGTTTCTAACAGTCCTATTTCTTTTTCTAAATCACTGGATATTTGAATCATCTCATCTACCATCTCTTTATTATCTGCAACTATTCCATCATCAAGCAGTGATGTTATTGTATATTGAATAAGATCAATATCATCTTGAATCTTAATAAGATTTTGAAGTAGATCTTGTTTATGCTTTTGTTCTTTTTGTAAGGCTAGTGATTTAACTTTATCTGACCAGTTTTCTTCAAGCGATAATTCTGATGATAGAAAATCTAACTTTCCCTGAATGGAGTCATAGTCAAACTAACCTCCGGACTTCAGCGAGTCTTTTTGCGAAACCTTTATTTTTTTCTAACACATCTTCTACATTAGGCATAAATATTCTCCGTTAGTTTTGCAAAAATATCTAGTCTCTCAAACCATTTTTCTTTATAAGAATCTAGTTCTTGATTAGATATCACTGTCTTTTCAAACTCTCCGTTTCTTATAGCTAAAAACACAATGATAGAATCAATATTTGTCTTATACTGCCAATCATGCGCTATAGCATAAGCTGCTAATTGTAAGAAATGTTCCTCCATTTCTTCTTTAGTTTTTTTTCTATATGACGACTTGTAGTCAATTACTGATAATTGCTCATCTTTTATGCCAATAAGATCTATTGTCCCGGCATACAGGTTTTTGTATAATACTGAAACTTCAGTACCCCAAGCTTCATCTAGATCATCAATAAAATTATCTATGACAATATGTGCTAATTTTTTAGCTATGACATAATTTTTGGTATCACTCTGAAAGCCATCATTTTTGGAAACATAGTGTTCCAAATATTTATGCATGTAATTGCCTATTTCCATAGAATCAGTTTTATAATTTAAACTAAAGTTTATTGGTTGTTTTGGATTAGTTAGCCTAAGTATACTAGTCACACTCGGAACATTCAGATTTTCTGAAACAGAGTAAAACCGAATATTATTTATTTTATTAACATGATAAATGGGATAATTGTATTTTTCTCTAAAAGAACTAATCATATTTATCTTTTAAGGATAGATAAGATATTTTCAAGATCAGACTTAATTTGAGTTACCATATGCTTATCAGCTAATGGTTCCAGTTTAGCTTGATCATTATTTATCATGTTTTTAGCGCCTTCTATAGTAAAGCCTTTATCTTGTAATAACCCTTTAATCTTTAAAATCATTACGAGGTCTTTTTGCTGATAATATCTTCTGTTGCCTTTTCTTTTTATAGGGTCTAATTCTGGGAATTCTTGCTCCCAATATCTAAGTACATGGGCTTTTACATCACAGATTTTGGAGGCTTCCCCAATGGTGAAATATCTTTTATTTGGTATAACAGGAGTGCTTTTATTCTGATTTTCCATCATACGCTTCTAGTTTATTCTTTAATTTAAGCCCCGACTTGAAGGTGACCACTCTCCTCTCTGAAATTGTAACATTTTCTCCAGTTTTTGGGTTTCTGCCTGGTCTAGCCACCTTATCTCTAAGTATAAAGTTACCAAAACCAGAGAATTTTATATCATTACCTTCTTCAAGAGTATTTTTGATCATTTCAAAAAATTCCTCGATAAATTCTTTGGCTTCTCTTTTATTAAGGCCAACTTCATCATGTATTATTTCAACAAGTGTGTTCTTCGTAATTGTCATTATTATGTTCTAATTATTGCTTCATGCTTGCTTTTCAGCAGACTTGTTATCTTTGTCATCTCATCATTAATCTGGTTATCAGTTAATGTGCTCAGCTTATCTTGAAATATAAACTCAATGGTCATACTTTTTTTCCCTACTCCGAGCTCAGCCTTATTATAGAATATATCACTTATTTTAATATTTATCATATAGTTAAATGCTTTTCTTTCTACTGCATCTATTATATCGTTCGCAAGAATATTGTCATCAACCAAAATAGTCAAATCTCTCTTGATCTTTGGGAATATAGAGATTTTCTTATACTTAATATCCTCAGCACCAACAATCTTATCTATCATTAATTCAAAATAAAATACTTTATTTTTAATAGAATATTGGTCATATAAAGACTTCTCAGGCTCTCCACAATACCCTACAATTTTATTATTTTGCTTTATGACTGCTTGGCAAGTCTTACTAAGATATTTGATACCTGTATGAACTTCAAAGCTTAAATCTGGTAAAACGGACAACAGATCACCTTTTAGGTCAAAGAATGAAAGCTTATCCTGGTCATTTTTTAAATTAGACTCTGAGTTAACTCCGGAGATTGCCCCAGCAAAAATATTTTCCTCAATAACTGTCTTATCACTATGTTTTATATAGCTTTTCCCAGATTCAAATATTCTTAGATTAAGGTTTTTCCTGCTGAAATTATAACTGCAAGTACTTAAAATACTGTTTACCATGGATCCTCTTAGCTCTGCCTTATCCTCAGATATTGGATTCATAAGAGTAATGATCTTAGATTTTAATATATGATTTTCTTGATCACCTTTTGGAATAAAGCTAAATGAGATTACCTCATTATAACCGCGTGCTACCAATGCATCTGAGTAATTATTAGTTTTATCTGAAGTATTTTTTATATTACCTAAAGAGTCAGAGGTTAGGATTGGATTAAAATTATTATAACCATATACTCTAGCAACTTCTTCAACTAAGTCCTCTGGTATCGCAATATCAAATCTATGACTAGGCACGGTCACCTTTAATCCTGTTTTCTTCTTTCTAGACAAGTCTGGGTTAAAGCCAAGATACTTAAGCGTTTGAACTATAAAACTACTAGATATTTTTACACCTAAAGATGATTCAAATAAGTCAGGATTAATTAAAATACTCCTGCCTATATGTTTAGCTACTTTTGGAGCAGAGGACTGATTGAAAAAATAATCACCGATATCTGTGTATTCTTTCAAGATAGCAAGAACTCTTCCAAGAGAATATTCATTTAAGAGTGGGTCAACTCCTCTTTCAAATCTATATGATGCATCTGTTTGTAAACGAAAAAATTTTGAAGCTTTTCTGATTATATTTGGCGCAAAATAAGCAGACTCAATAATAATACTTTTAGTTTTAACGCTAACTGAAGAGTCTTCTGATCCTATGATGCCAGCTATTGCCTGAGGTTTCTCATCATCTGATATAACAGGAGTGTTTGTAGTCAAAGCATAGCTCTGGCCATCTAAAGCATTTAATTTTTCATTCTTTTTCGCATATCTAACATTAATCTTTCCAGTAAATTTTTGATTATCAAAGGCATGCATTGGCTGACCATTCTCAAGCATGACATAATTTAATACATCTACTACAAGATTAATGCTCTTTAACCCGCATGTCTTAAGCCTTTCTTTTATAAAAAGAGGAGTTGCGATTGAGTTGTCTATATTTTTGATAACTAAAGCGCTATATGAAGGACTGATTTTCTTATCTATATTTGAAAAAATTTTTTCTTTTGATTTTATGAATTTTATATATTTTGGAAGAGATATCTTTTTTTTATATACAGGGCTTATGTCTCTAGCAATCCCTATAATTGATAAACAGTCAGCCCTGTTAGGCGTCATATCAATATCTATCATAGTATCTTTTTTAGTTTTAATAATTGACGCTACTTCTAATCCTAATGATGTGAGTTCTTCAATAAAAATATCATTTTTTTTAATATTAGGGACGTATTCTTTTAACCAATTCAAGCTAATTTTCATAATTATTTCAACCCTTTGAATTGTGATAAGAATGAAATGTCATTTTCATAAAACATTCTGAGATCCACTATGTCATATTTAAGCATCGCTAATCTTTCAACACCTAGACCAAATGCAAAACCAGAGTACTGTTTAGTGTTGATTTTTACATTTGATAAAACATTTGGATGGACCATTCCGCAGCCAAGTACTTCAAGCCATTTACCTTTGAATTTGATATCTAATTCAGCTGATGGTTCTGTAAATGGGAAATAAGAAGGTCTGAAACGTATTTCCATATCTTTTCCAAAAAATTCTTTGATGAAGTTAATTAACACCCCTTTTAAATGACAAAAGTTAACATTCTTGTCAATATAAAGGCCTTCTATTTGATGAAACATGGGTGAGTGCGTAGGATCAGAGTCACATCTGTAAACTTTTCCTGGAGTCATGATTTTTAGCGGTGCTTTATTAGATAACATTGACCTTATTTGGACAGACGAAGTATGCGTTCTTAAAAGCTTATTATCAGATACATAAAAAGTATCATGCATATCTCTTGCTGGATGAGTATCTGGGATATTTAATGCTTCAAAATTATGAAACTCATCTTCAATTTCAATACCACTGACTGATGTAAATCCATGATCACTTAATATAGATGTAATTTGATTTATAGTGATTGAAATTGGATGCCTGGATCCCATAGATATATTTTTCCCAGGCAAAGTCACATCGACAAAGTTATTATCTTCTTTTGTTTTTTGAATATTATCGAGTTGTAGAGTTATCAGTTCTTGCGCCTGACCTTTTAAAATATTTAAAGATTTACCCAGCTCTTTTCTTTCTTCTAAACTAGCGTCTTTTAATTTACCAAATTCATTCGTGACAATCCCAGTTTTGCCAAGATAATGTGCTTTGATATTTGCAACATCATGAGGAGATTTACATTCCTTTAATTTCTCTCTAAGTTCTGAAATTAGTGAAGTATAATTTTTTGGCACAAGTTAAAAATAGCTATTTTTGACTAGCTATAGAATTTACGATAGCTGTAAAGTTTTCAGCATTATTCACTGCTAAATCAGCTAACATTTTCCTGTTAATTGTAATATCTGCCTTTTTAAGTTGATCCATCAATTGACTATAAGACATATTATTTAATCTTGCAGCTGCATTAATTTTTGTTATCCACAATGATCTAAATTGTCTTTTTCTTTGTTTTCTACCGATATACGCATATTGCCCAGCTTTTATAACTGCTTGTTTAGCGACTCTATATACTTTGCTTCTGGCACCCTTGTAACCTTTCGCTAATTTTAATACTTTCTTGTGTCTTGCATGTGCAACTACACCACGTTTTACGCGCGCCATAATTTTCTCCTATTTAATATGGTAACATCCTTTTAACCAGAGCTTTATCAGCTTTGCTAACTAATAAGTCATCTCTTAGATGTCTTTTTCTCTTAGAACTCTTTTTGGTCAATATGTGCCTACGATGAGATTGTGCTCTCTTCATTTCATCTGAAGGAGTCTTCGAAAATCTCTTTGCGGCTCCACTATGGCTTTTCATTTTTGGCATCATCTTCCTCTTATTAGGCTAAAAACGTGTTAAGTATACAGTAATTATTTCTTTGGTGCTATAACCATTACCATTTGTCTGCCCTCAAATAGCGGTATTTGTTCAACAATTCCTATTTCATCTAAATCTTTCTGTACTCTGTCTAAAACTTCTCGTCCAATCATCTGATGAGCAATCTCTCTGCCCCTAAAACGCATGGTTATTTTAGCTTTATCTCCACCATTCAAGAACTTCGTTATGCTCTTCAACTTAACTTGGTAATCGGCTTCCTCTGTGTTTGGTCTAAATTTAATTTCTTTTACTTGGGTCTGCTTTTGTTTTTTCTTTGCAGCATGGGCTTTTTTTTGATTATCAAATCTAAATTTACCATAGTCCATTATTCTGCAGACTGGCGGTGTTTGATTGGGTACTATTTCTACTAGATCTAATTCTTCTTCCTTAGCCAATTCTAAAGCTTTTGCGGTATCAAGAACGCCTACCTGATCTCCATTTGACGCTATTAACCTAACTTGTAGAACACTAATCCTTGAATTCATCCTTGGTCTTCTATTAATCGCTATAATATTACTCCTAACTAGTTTTTTAAAACAATACTCTTGTTACCTACAAGAGTTTCTACCATTTTAACAAATTTATCAACATCCATTACTCCTAGATCTTCACCAGTTCTAGTTCTTATAGATATTTGGTTGCTTTCAACTTCTTTATCACCGATAACTAATAAATATGGAACTCTCATCATGCTGTGGTGGCGAATTTTATAACTAATTTTTTCATTTCTTAAATCAGATGATGTTCTTATGCCTAAATTATTTATTTTCTTAGCTAATTCCAAACAATGAGCTTTTTGATTGTCTGATATATTCATTATAACTGCATGAATTGGTGACAACCATAAAGGTAAGTCCCCAGCATATTCCTCTATAAGAATACCCACAAACCTCTCTAAGGAGCCAAGTATTGCTCGATGTATCATTACAGGTGCAACTTTGTCTCCATTATGATCAACATATATCGCATCTAATCTTATCGGCATAGAAAAATCTAATTGTATGGTCCCTAACTGCCATACTCTTTCGAGCGAATCTTTTAAAGAGAAATCAATTTTAGGACCATAAAATGCTCCGTCACCTTTATTTAGTTGCCATTTAATATCACTAGAGTCTAAAGCTTTCATAAGAGCATCTTCAGACTTATCCCAAATTTCTTCCTCACCAACTCTTTTTTCTGGTCTAGTGGATAGTTCAACCTTAATCTCTTCGAATCCAAATTGTCTGTAAATTTCATAGATAGTTTTTATTAATAATTTTATTTCATTTTCAATCTGATCAGGCGTGCAAAAAATATGAGCATCATCTTGAGTAAACGCTCTTATACGCATCAAACCATGCAATGTTCCTGATGGCTCATTTCTATGTACTAAACCAAACTCTGCAAACCTAATAGGTAAATCTCTGTAACTTTTCAAGCCTTGATTATAAACTTGAATATGTCCTGGGCAACTCATTGGCTTAACCGCATATTCTTTATTTTCAGATGAAACATCAAATATAAGATCTGAGAACTTATCTAAATGGCCAGACTTTTTCCATAATGACTTGTCTAGAATCTGAGGAGTATTAATAATCTTATAATCATAATCTCTTAAATATGAGGTAATAAAATCTTTGACAATATTAAAGAGTTTCCAGCCGTTGTCATGCCAAAAAACCATACCAGGAGACTCTTCTTGAAAATGAAAATAATCAAGTTTTTGCCCTATTTTCCGATGATCTCTCTTCTCAGCTTCTTCTAACTTATGTAAATAAGCTTTAAGGTTATCCTTAGTGTCCCATGCAGTACCATATATTCGCTGAAGTTGCTCATTTTTTGAATCTCCTTTCCAATAAGAGCCAGAAATTTTCATGAGTTTAAAATAGTTTAATTCTTTTGTGCTTACAAGATGAGGTCCTCTGCACATATCTATGTACTCTTCATGATGATAAATAGCTATTACTTCATCAGAAGGTATATCTTCAATTAGCTTTAATTTATAATCTTCCTTTCGTTCCTTGAATACACTCTGAGCCTTTTCTTTAGTTACGACTTCTCTTCTAATTTTATAATTCTTTTTTGCAAGTTTTTTCATCAAAGCTTCAATGGAAGATAAGTCTTTTTCAGAGATACTGTCTTTGCTATAGATATCATAATAAAACCCATTATCAATTGTTGGTCCAATAACCATTTTTGTATCAGGATATATCTGTTTGATTGCATGGCCAAAAACATGGGCGCATGTGTGCCGTATTATCTCAAGGCCTTCTTCGTCAGCAGGCTTGATAAGTTCTATCAAAGAATCTTTAGTCACGATTTCGCTTAAATCTACCAAGACGCCATCTATCTTTGCAGCAACGGGCCTGATATTAGAGAAGTTATTTTTAACAACCTCATCTACTGACAAGCTTTCAGCAGTTTCAATAACCTTATTTTCTATAGTAATTTTATACATAATTTTATAATTCTAGGCACGATTGGACTCGAACCAACGACCTCCACCATGTCAAGGTGGCGCTCTAACCAGCTGAGCTACGCGCCTAAGTCATGTAAAATTAACATGCCAATAGGCTATTCTCAAGCTAATTATATTCATAAATAATTTATATTCTTACCTTTCACTTCCTTTATTTTTGTTTGGTAGATCAAGAAAGTTTTCCTGTATCGTGGCTATTTGATCTCTTATTTGAGCTGCTTTTTCAAATTCTAAATCTCTAGCATGTACAAACATATGTTTTTCTAGCTCTTTAATGACAGATATAACATTATCACCATTTACTTTAGGATATTTTTTCTTAACATTTGATATTAGCGTTAACTTATCAAGTTTTTTAGCAGAAACATATATATCTTCGTCTAACGCTTCTTTTATAGCTTTTTTTATGCCTTCTGGTTTTATATTATTTTTCTTATTATGCTCCACCTGTATGTTGCGCCTTCTTTCTGTTTCATCAATAGCTCTCTGCATAGATTTTGTAACAACATCGCCATATAAAATTACACGCCCATCAATATTTCTTGCCGCTCTGCCGATAGTCTGAATTAAAGACTTATCAGATCTTAGAAAACCTTCTTTATCCGCGTCTAGTATGCATACAAGCTCAACCTCAGGAATATCTAAACCTTCTCTTAATAAATTTATTCCAACTAAAACATCATAGATACCTTTACGTAAATCTCTGATAATCTCTACTCTTTCAACAGTATTAATGTCTGAGTGCAAGTAATTAACTTTAATATTAAATTCTTGAAGATATTCCGTTAAATTTTCAGCCATCTTTTTTGTCAACGTTGTTACCAGTACCCTATTTCCATTTGCGATAACTTTATTAATTTCAGATAAAGCATCCTCGACTTGATTAGAAGATGGTCGTACAGTTACCACTGGGTCAATCAGCCCGGTTGGTCTTATGACTTGCTCAACTATACTATTTGAAAACTCAAGCTCATAAGGTCCCGGAGTGGCCGAGACATAAATGGTTTGGAAGTTATATTTAGTAAACTCTTCAAATTTTAAAGGTCTATTATCCATTGCTGATGGCAATCTAAACCCATAATCAACTAAAGTTTGTTTTCTTGATCTGTCGCCTTTATACATGCCGCCAATTTGAGGAACGGTAACATGGCTTTCATCAAGAATAATTAATCCATCGCTTGGCAAATAATCTAGAAGACATGATGGTGGTTCACCGGGCTGACCTCCTGAAATATATCTAGAATAATTTTCAATACCCGAACAATATCCCATCTCGGCAATCATTTCTAAATCATAATTAGTTCTCTCTTTTAACCTCTGAGCTTCCAAAAGTTTATTTTCTTTTGAAAAAAAAGTTAATCGTTCTTTGAGCTCCTCTTTAATTTTAATTGAAGCATCATCCATGATTTCCTTTGGCGTTACATAATGTGTTTTTGGATATACTGTAAACCTATTAACTTTTTTATATATCTGTCCGGTTAAAGGATCAAATGTATATAAGTTTTCAATTTCTTTATCGAATAACTCGACTCTTAAAGCTTCTTTTTCTGAATCAGCAGGAAATATATCTATAATCTCTCCTTTGACTTGGTAAGTTCCTCGTCTGAGTTCAAGATCGTTTCTGGCATACTGAAGTTCTGTTAACCGTTTCAATATTTGTCTTTGGTTAACTATGTCTCCGGTAACAAGATGTAATTTCATTTTCAAATATTGTTTTGGGTCACCTAGGCCATAAATTGCAGAAACACTAGCTACAACAATTGCATCTTTTCTCTCCGTTAATGATTTAGTGGCAGATAGTCTCATTTGTTCAATATGCTCATTTAATGAAGCATCTTTTTCTATATATGTGTCAGAAACTGGTACATACGCTTCTGGTTGATAATAATCATAATACGAAACAAAATACTCAACTGAGTTATCTGGAAAAAAATCTCTCATTTCAGAATATAATTGAGCTGCTAATGTCTTATTAGGGGCCATGACCAGAGTTGTCTTATTAGTCTTCTTAATCACTTCTGCCATCGTGTAGGTTTTTCCAGAGCCTGTCACACCAAGAAGTGTTTGATGTTGTTCACCAGACATAATTCCCTCAACGAGAGATTTTATAGCTATAGGTTGGTCGCCAGCTGGACTGTAGTGTGATTTAAGATTAAACTTCTTCATCAAGAAATATTTTAACACGAAGTTGACTTAAAAGACCGATTTAAGCTACTATTACTTATCCAAAGGAGATACGTTGACGTTCTCAAATAGAATAAAATTAATTAAACCATCTTCAACCATGGCACTAACATCCAAAGCGCATGAAATGCGCCAGAATGGAGAGGATATTATTGTCTTAACAGTTGGAGAACCTGACTTTGATACTCCACAATATATCAAAGATGCTGGCAAGGCAGCTATAGATCAAGGTCTAACAAAATATACATCTGTAGATGGTACCGCTTCTTTAAAAAAAGCTATAATTAATAAGTTTAAACAAGAAAATAATCTAGACTATTCAATGGATGAAATAATTGTATCGTCTGGTTGTAAGCAATCTATTTTTAATTTATTACAAGTCCTGGTAGATGAGGGTGATGAAGTGATAATACCTCAGCCATATTGGGTATCATATGCTGACATGGTAATTTATTCAGGTGGAAAGCCAGTGCTTCTTGAAACACAGTATGATAAAAATTTTGATATTGACCCAAATCAACTAGAAAGTTTAATTAATGAGAAAACCAAGCTTTTTATGTTAAATAGTCCAAATAATCCAAGTGGGAAATATTTTGATTCAAAACTATTAATACGACTAGGTGATGTTTTGGAAAAACATAAGCAAGTTTTTGTTTCTTCTGATGACATCTATGAGCATATTCACTGGCATAAAGAAAAATTTCAAAATATGGCCAATGTTTGTCCAAACCTAAGAAATAGAATTATTGTACTCAACGGAGTATCAAAAGCATATTCAATGACTGGATGGCGTATAGGTTATGCTGCTGGAAATAAAGAAGTGATTAAAAAAATGAAAACACTTCAGTCACAGTCTACTTCTTGTGCTAGCTCCATCTCTCAAGCTGCTGCCTGTGCTGCACTATCCTCTGAATGCAAAGAATTGCCTGCAATGACTGCAGAGTACAAAAAAAGGCATGATTATGTTGTCAGTAAACTTAATAAGATATCAGGAGTTACTTGTAAAGAAACAGATGGAACCTTTTATGTGTTCCCATCATTTATTGAGTATATAGAAAATAGTAAAACCATTAATAATGATAGTGATTTAGCTCTTTATCTGCTTAATGTAGCAAAAGTTGCTGTAGTTCCCGGCAGTGCATTTGGGACCAAAGGGCATATTAGAATATCAATTGCCATTGATGTGAGCTCCTTAAAAGAGGCTATGAAACGAATATCTGATTCTCTTTAAAAATTTTAAATTAGAATAGATATCAAATACATTCCAGTATATGTTACCAAAAGTAACACTAGCACTATCAATAAAAATCCTATTATCAAAGAAATTTTGTCAGACATATGAGTATAGTAGCAGGAATGTCTAACAATAAAATACTCCTCGGGACGGACTCGAACCGCCGACCTGGTGATTAACAGTCACTCGCTCTACCAACTGAGCTACCAAGGAATAAGTTGAGTCATCATAATTGATAAATACTTATTCATCAATAATATTCTCTATATTTTTAACTTTTTTAAATAATTTCTAAATTCTTTCGAAAGCTCTTTATGTTCTAGAGCATACTCAATTGTAGCCTTTAGATAACCAAGTTTACTCCCGCAATCAAATCGTTTACCCTCAAATATATATCCATAAATAGCTTGTTCATTCATTAAATCAGCAATTGCATCAGTTATCTGAATTTCTTTACCAACACCCGTTTTTAGTTGCTCTATTTTAGCAAAAATTTCAGGTGTAAAAATATATCTCCCAACAACTGCCAAATTAGATTTGGCATCTTTTGGAGATGGCTTTTCAACTATTGCATTGATATTGTATAAATTATTATTTTTCGAACCATACTCAATAATTCCATATTTATCAGATTCGGTTTTATTGATTTTCTCAAGAGCTAAAATAGTGGCTTCTTTTTCGTTATAGATATCAATTAGTTGCTTTAGACATGGTTGTTGTGCCTTTATAAGATCATCTGCTAAAATTACTGCAAATGGCTCATTATTGACAATATTTTTAGCACAATGTATCGCATGACCAAGCCCCGCAGGCTTATTTTGTCTTACAAAAAAACAATCGATATTTTTAGGGACAACTTTTTGTACTAATTTTAAGAGGCTTTTTTTATTCTTAGCGAGAAGCTCATTTTCTAACTCAGGAGCTGAATCAAAATGATCCATAATGGCATTTTTTGTTCTCCCAATAATGAAAATTAATTCCTTAATTCCTGAGGAAACAGCTTCTTCAGCTGCATATTGAATCAATGGTTTGTCTACAATTGGCAGCATCTCTTTTGGACTTGCTTTTGTAGCAGGCAAAAATCTGGTTCCTAACCCGGCTACTGGAAAAACTACTTTTTTTATTTTGTTCATGTGTAAAAATTATTTATTGTGTGCAAAAATTATTTATTTAGTGCAAAATAACATATCTTATGACATATATTATCACAGAAAATTGCATTAAGTGTAAATATACCGACTGCGTTGAAGTCTGCCCTGTCGATTGTTTTCATGAAGGGCCAAACTTCCTTGTGATTAATCCAGAGGAATGCATTGATTGTAGTTTATGTGAGCCTGAGTGTCCCATTAACGCAATTATTTCTGATGAAGATGTCACAGATGATAATCGTCATTTTCTAGAGATAAATGAGCGCCTATCTAAAAAATGGCCTATTTTAACAGAAATTAAAGCTGCACCTAAAGACGCTAAAGAATGGGAAAATAAAACTGGTAAGCTTGATTTATTAGAAGAGTAAATTTAAAATTCCCCGACCCCATCATAAACCTGAGGATGATAATCTTCGAATCTTGTACAATGAGGAACCCAAGTAAGTTTCACAAAACCAGTCTGGCCATTTCTATGTTTTTCCACACGTATCTCGGCAATATTTTTCTGGTCAGTATTAGGATCATAAACTTCATCCCTATAAAGAAAGACAATTAAGTCGGCATCTTGTTCAATCGAGCCAGATTCTCTTAAATCAGATAAAAATGGACGCTTATCATTTCGTGACTCTACTCCTCTATTTAACTGTGATAAAGCTATAACCGGAA
>Ga0209709_10001473_pt1 | contig 21741 bp, 20 predicted proteins | sample ArcticOcean_MG_C_2_FD_187435 | JGI IMG/M metagenome (GOLD analysis project Ga0209709, IMG submission 187435) | Marine microbial communities from western Arctic Ocean - ArcticOcean_MG_CB4_136 (SPAdes) (version 2) | ecosystem: Environmental > Aquatic > Marine > Oceanic | place: Arctic Ocean...
GTAGTTCGTTGCCCATTTTTCCTTTTAAAGAACTGTACACCATCTTGTGTTGCTCAATTTTACTTTTTCCAGAAAACTCTTTAGAGGTTATTGTTGCTGAGTAGTGATTACTATCTCCTGCTAAGTCTTGAATTTCTATTATAGCATCTGGTAAAGCTTCTTTAATAAGTGCTTCAACTTCTTTTATATCCATTGCCATTTATTTGCTCATGTAGTTAGTTAACCAAGTTGTATGTGATTTAATTAAATCGTCAATTGATACTTTTGTCTTATCATCAATAATCAAATTATCATCATTTATAGTACCAAGTTCATCAAAATGAACAGAATTTTCTGAGAGTATTTTGATAACATTTTGGAGGTTATTTTTATCAATTTCTACTATATATCGTCCTTGATCTTCTCCAAATAAGTATTCAAATTTATTGATTAAGTAGTTAGGTTTTTTAAGTGTTGCCCCTTTTTTACCTTTAATACACATTTTAGATAGAGCGGTAATGATACCACCTAAAGATACATCATGGGCCGATTTAACAAAATTTTTGTCTATAAGTTTTAAGATTGTTTCACCATTATTTTTTTCATTAAAAAGATTTATTTCAGGTGGAGGGCCGTTTTTTTCATTCAAAATATCTCTTGCAAATAGACTTTGGTCTAAATGCCCTTCAGTTTTTCCTATCACTAAAAGAATATTGTCAGTCTTCTTAAGATTCATCGTAACCATATTTTTATACTCTTTAATTAATCCTACACCACCAATGGCAGGTGTCGGTTTAATTCCAATATCTTTAGTTTGATTATAAAAAGAAACATTTCCAGAAACGACTGGAAAATCTAAATAAGAACTAGCCTCTCCTAGCCCTTGAACACATTCAACAAATTCACCCATATTTTCTTGGTTTTCAGGACTTCCAAAATTTAAACAATTAGTGATAGCAATTGGTTTTGCGCCAACAGAAATTAAATTTCTCCAACTCTCACAAACAATTTGTTTTCCACCACTTAAAGGGTGTGCCCAGCAATATACTGCTGAAGAATCTACTGAAGCTGCAACTGCTTTATCAGTCCCATGAATTCTAACAACACCAGCATCCCCTCCAGGTTTTTGGATAGTATCACACATAACTGTATGATCATATTGTTGCCAAATCCACTCTTTACTACACACATTAGGATTGGATAATATTTTATGTAAAACATTAACTACTTTTAAAGTTTTAAAATGCTCTTTTTCTATTTTGATTTTTTTTGGGAGTTTGGCTTTTTTCCATTTTCGATCATACATTGGAGAATTTTCAACTAAAGTATTAACTGGAATATCTGCAACTTTTTTTTTATCAAAATAAAGTTCAATTTTTTTACTCTTTGTTGTTTTGCCAATTACTGCAAAATCTAAATTCCATTTATCGAATATTTTTTTAGCTAAGTCTTCTTTTCCATTTTCTAAAACTATAAGCATTCTCTCTTGGCTTTCCGAAAGCATGATTTCATAAGGAGTCATCTTTGTTTCTCTGCAAGGAACCATGTTTAAATTAATTTCTATACCCAAATTTCCCTTAGAGGCCATTTCAATACTTGACGAAGTTAATCCTGCCGCACCCATGTCTTGAATAGCTATAATTGAGTCTCCTGCCATCAACTCCAAACATGCCTCTAGTAAAAGTTTTTCTGTAAAAGGGTCTCCAACTTGTACTGTTGGTTTTTTTTCTTCAATTTTATCATCAAAAGAAGCTGAAGCCATACTTGCACCGTGAATTCCATCTCTACCAGTTTTTGAGCCAACATAGATAACAGGCTTTCCTAAACCAGCAGCTTTTGAATAAAAAATCTTATTCTTTTTAACTAATCCTAGTGTCATTGCATTTACTAGAATGTTACCATTGTAAGATTCGTCAAAACTAGTTTGACCTGCAATCGTTGGAACACCCATACAATTTCCATATCCTCCAATTCCATGAACAACTCCACGCAGCAAATTTTTAGTTTTTTTATTTTGAGGAGAGCCAAAATGAATTGAGTTAAGGTTAGCAATAGGTCTTGCACCCATTGTAAAAATATCTCTCATAATTCCACCCACACCAGTTGCAGCTCCTTGATAGGGTTCAATAAAAGAGGGATGATTATGACTTTCTATCTTAAAAACTATTGCATCATCATCTCCAATGTCAATAACACCAGCGTTCTCACCGGGTCCTTGAATAACATTTTTTCCTTTTGTAGGTAAATTTTTAAGATGAAACCTTGATGATTTATAAGAGCAGTGTTCATTCCACATTGCAGAAAAAATTCCAAGTTCAGTAATATTAGGAACTCTCTTTAGTAAATCGCAGATCTTTTTATATTCATCTTTTTTCAACCCATGATCAATTGCAATTTGTTCGTTAACTATCATTATTTTAAATTGTTTAATAGGTTTTCAAAAAATATAGATCCATCTTCACTAGATAGAGCAGCGTCAATCATTCGCTCAGGATGAGGCATCATTCCTAAGACATTTTTTTCTTTATTAAAAATACCTGCAATATTTTTAATAGAGCCGTTGGGGTTATTATCTTTATTAATATTTCCAGCTTCATTTGAGTAAAATAAAGCAATTTGATTATTATCATCAATTTCTTTTATTTGTTCATTTGAGCAAAAGTAATTTCCTTCATTGTGTGCAATATGAAATTCAAGTATATCTCTCTTGATACCTCTAAAATATGAGTTATCTTTATTGTTTACTTTTACAAAGACGTTTTTACAAATAAATTCTAAGTATTTATTTCTAAGCAATACACCTGGGAGTAAACCTGCTTCTACTAAAATTTGAAAACCATTACAGATACCCATAACTTTACCACCACCTTGTGCGAAGTTTAGTACAGATTTCATAATCTTAGATTTTGACGCCATACTTCCACATCTAAGATAATCTCCATAAGAAAAACCACCTGGTAAAACAACCAAGTCACTTTTTGGCAGTTCCAGGTCATCATGCCAAACCATCTTATTTTTGAAGCCGAATTTCTTTAAGGCAACATCCATATCTCTATCACAATTAGATCCAGGGAAAGTTATTACGGATGAATTCATTCTTTATTATTGTGACTCAATAATTTTATAATTCTCTATTACTAAATTAGCCAAAAGTTTCTTACACATTTCTTCAACTTTTTCTTCAGCTTTTTTTTTGTCATTTTCTTTTGTATCAATTTCGAAGTATTTTCCCTGTCTTACTTCATTGACATCATCAAAACCCATACCATCTAATGTTTTATGAATGACTTTACCTTGTGGATCTAGAACATCTTTTTTTAGAGTTATAATTACTGATATTTTCATATTATTTCTTTTTTTTAACCGATCTTAATTTTGTAACATTTACAGCGCTAACATTAGATTGCTCATGTAGTATACCTAATCTTTTAGCAACTTCTGTATATGCTGGGATCAAATCCCCTAAGTCTTTTCTAAATCTATCTTTATCTAGCTTCTTATCAGTAATTGAATCCCACAATCTACATGTATCAGGACTGATTTCATCAGCTAATATCACTTCAGTTTTTTCACTAGTTTCTAATCTTCCAAACTCAAGCTTGAAGTCTATTAATTTAATTCCAACACCTCTAAACATACCGATCATAAAATCATTAATCCTCAAAATCATTTTTTTAACTTTTTCTATTTCTTTTTTAGTAGCCCAATTAAAAGCCAATATGTGTTCCTCAGCAATTAAGGGATCACCTAGTTTATCATCCTTAAGACAGTACTCAATTAATGGTTCATTAAGGATGGTTCCATCTTCTATGCCAAGTCTTTTTGTTATTGAACCAGTCGCAACATTTCTCACAATGAATTCGATTGGTATAATTTCAACAAGTTTAATTATTTGCTCTCTCATATTTAATCTTTTTACTAAATGATTTTTGATTCCAATTTGTCCTAAATTTGTAAGTATATGTTCAGATATTCTGTTATTCAAAACACCCTTACCTTCAATTGTAGATTTTTTGAGATTATTAAAAGCAGTAGCATCATCTTTAAAATATTGAATAGCCAAATCTTTATCAGATGTAGCATAAATTATTTTTGCTTTACCTTCATATAATTTTTTACCTTTTTTCATTATCTAAAAACTCTCCTGAAAATTAGATCTATATTTTTAAAGTGAGATGAATAATTAAATATTGCTTTAAGTTTTTTAGATGAAATTTTAGTCATAATAAATTTGTCATTAGAGATAACATTAAATAAATTTAAATTCTCAGCAAAACATTTTTTTGCATAGTTTTGAACAATTTTATAAGATTGCTCTCTACTTAATCCTGATTTAGTTAATTCAAGCATTACTTCTTGAGAAAAAATTAAACCTTTAGTTAAATTTAAATTTTCAATCATTTTTTTTGGATATACAATCATTTTATCTAAAATACTTCCAAGTCTAACTAAAGCAAAATCTAAAGTAATATTAGCATCTGGTCCAATATTTCTTTCAACACTCGAATGTGATATATCTCTTTCGTGCCATAGAGCAATATTTTCTAATGACGGAACAACGGCACTTCTAACCATCCTGGCTAAACCTGTTAAGTTTTCACTTAAAATAGGATTTTTTTTATGTGGCATTGCAGATGACCCTTTTTGATCTTTTGAAAAATATTCTTGAATTTCGTAAACTTCTGTTCTTTGTAAGTGTCTAATTTCAATTGCTACTCTTTCAACTGATCCTGCTATGATTCCAAGAATTGAAAAATAAAATGCATGTCTATCTCTTGGTATTACTTGAGTTGAAATAGGTTCAATTTTTAAGCCAAGTTTTTTAGCGACATGTTTTTCAACATTTGGATTTATATTGGCAAAAGTTCCAACAGCACCTGATATTGCACATGTTGATATTTCATCAATAGCATCAACTAATCTTTTTCTATTTCTCTTAAATTCCTCATAAAAAGAAGCAAGTTTTAATCCAAAAGTAATAGGCTCTGCATGTATTCCGTGACTTCTACCTATACAGGGAGTGTACTTATACTTTTTAGCCTGTCTTTTTAAAACTTTTAAAATTAGATCAATATCATTTAGCAAAATTTTGCCAGATTGAACTAATTGAATATTTAAACTTGTGTCCAGAACATCTGATGATGTCATTCCCTGATGTAAGTATCTTGCTTTAATGCCAGCTTTTTCTGTAACAGAAGTTAAAAAAGCTATGACGTCATGCTTAACCTTAGATTCAATTTGATGAATTCTTTTAACATTGATCTTGGTTTTTTTTCTAACAACTGAAGCAACTCCTTTTGGAATATGACCTAGTTTCTCCATGGCCTCAGCTGCAGCGACCTCTACATCAAGCCAAATCTGGTATTTATTTTCTTCTGACCATATGTCAGTTAGTTGTTTTCTAGAATATCTTTCAATCATTAATTATAAGTAAGGAGGCTTTGAATAACCTTTAACAGATTCTGTAAAGATTTCATAACCATTTTCAGTAATACCTAAAGTATGTTCAAATTGCGCTGATAAAGATTTATCTTTTGTGACAGCCGTCCAGCCATCTTTTAGCATTTTTACATCCCATTCACCCACATTTATCATAGGCTCAATAGTAAAAGTCATTCCTGGCCTCAGTTCCATTCCAGTATTTTTTCTTCCATAATGCAAAATATTTGGAGGTTCATGAAATGTTGTACTTATTCCGTGACCACAAAAATCTCTAACAACAGAATAACCTTTTTTTTCTACAAAGGATTGTATTGTGTGTCCAATGTCTCCTAGTTTTAATCCTGGTTTTAATGATCTTATAGCTAACATCATAGATTCATAAGTCGCATCAATTAAATTGTTAACTTTAACTGGTGTTTTACCCACACAAAACATTCTACTAGTGTCACCGTAATGTTCATCAACGATAGTGGTAACATCAACATTAATTGCGTCTCCATCATTTAAAACTCTATCTGAGGGAATACCGTGGCACACAACATGATTTAAAGAAGTACATAAAGATTTTTTAAAGCCCCTATAATAAAGTGGCGCAGAATAAGCTCCGTTATCTCTAATAAATTCATAACCTAATTTATCAATAAAATCTGTGGTAATTCCTGGCTTAATATTGTCAGTTAACATATCAAGAGTCCTTGCTGCTAAATTGCCAGCAACTCTCATCTTTTCAAATTTTTCTAAATAATTAGTCATAAATAATTTTTAAGTGCATTATGGCACTTAATAGTTTTAAAATATCTGATAGAATATAGTATCTTTATAGCTTGATAATGAAAAAAAATAAATTAAAAATTTTAGATTGTACACTAAGAGATGGTGGTTATTATAATAACTGGAATTTCAGCATTGATTTAATAAATAGATATCTAAAAGTAATGTCAGATATAAAAGTCGATTATGTTGAAATTGGCTTTAGATCAAATGATAAAAAAGAATTTAGAGGTGCTTGTGCTTACACAACTGATGATTTTTTAAATAATTTAAAGATACCCAAAACTTTAAAAGTTGCTGTTATGATTAATGGTGCAGAATTGATTAAAGAGGATAATTTAAAAAAGAATATATCTTCACTTAATAATTTATTTAAAAAATCTAAATTTAGTAAAGTTAAATTAGTTAGGATAGCTAGCCATTTTTCAGAAATATACAAAGTTATGCCCATGGCATCCAAGATTAAAGCCTTAGGATACAAGGTGGCAATTAACTTAATGCAAATTTCAGATAGGACAGAAAATGAAATTATGCAATTTTGTAATATTGCAAAAAAATTTAATATAGATGCTGTTTATTTTGCTGACAGTACTGGAAGTCTAAATAGAGATCAAACTTTAGAAATAGTTAAAAATTTCAAAAAAAATTGGAAAAATGACTTAGGCATACATGCTCATGATAATATGGACATGGCAATGGAAAATGCAATGATTGCTTTAAACAATGGTGTTAACTGGATTGATTCAACCGTATTAGGAATGGGAAGAGGTCCGGGCAATGTAAAAACAGAAAACTTAGTACTGGAGTTAGAAAAAAAACTTAAAAGAAAAGTTAATTATAATGGATTAATTAAATTAGTAGAAAATGATTTTATTCCAATGAAAAATAAATATGGCTGGGGATCAAATGTATATTACTACCTTTCAGGTCTTTATGGAATTCATCCAAGCTTTATTCAGGGGATGCTTGCTGCAAAAAATTTCAGCTCAGATGAAATTTTGGCTGTAATAGATAATTTAAAAACAGAGGGAGGAAAAAAATTTAGTAATGACCTTATCAATACTTACAAACAGTACTTCGTGGGAAAAGGTAATGGAAAATATGAACCAATAAAGAATATAAGAAATAAAGATGTTTTAATCCTTGGTTCAGGCCCTGGTGTTAAAGCTCATAAAATCGCATTAGAAAGCTTTATAAAAAAATATAAACCATTTGTTATTGCCCTAAATACTCAAAATTCAATTAATTCAAAATTAATTAATACCAGAGCAGTTTGCAATACACTGAGATTATTGACCGATCATAAATCATTTAAATATTTGCCACAAAAACTTATTTTGCCTTATCAAAGATTATCAAATCTTATTAAAGATAAATTTAAAAAAGTTAAAAAATTAGATTTTGGTGTAGAGGTAAAAAATAACACTTTCCAGTTTATGAAATCTTCAGCAATAATTCCTAATACTTTAGCAATTTCATATGCTTTAGGAATTGCAAATAGTGGAAAGGCAAAAAAAATTTATATAGCTGGCTTTGATGGTTATGAAGCAGAAGACCCTAAAAGAAGAGAAATGGATGAATTATTTTCTCTATACCAATCTTTAAAAAAGAAGTCTGAATTAGAAAGTATCACACCTACTAAATATAAGGTCAAATCTATATCTGTTTATGCATTATAAAGACTTATTAAAATGAAATACTACATAGTAATTCCTGCAAGATATAATTCTAAAAGATTTCCTGGAAAACCACTTGTAGATATCTGTGGTATTCCAATGATTATTAGAACTTATAATCAATGTAAAAAAATTGTAGAAAAATCAAAAATACTAGTTGCAACAGATGACAAAAGAATTCAAAAAGTTTGTGAAAAAGAAAAAATTAAAGTTGTAATGACATCTAAGAAATGCCTCACTGGTACTGATAGAATAGCTGAAGTAGCAAAGAAATTTAAAGCTGATTTTTATTTAAATGTACAAGGAGATGAGCCAATTTGTAATCCTATAGACATAAAAAAATTGTTAATTACAGCTAAAAAATATCCAAAAACTATAATTAATGGATACACCGCAATCAAAGATAAAAAATTATTTTTATCTCCACACATTCCCAAAATAGTTTTTAGAAAAGATGGAAGACTTTTGTATCAATCAAGAGCCCCAATACCAACTACTAAAGATAGAAAATTTGTAAAAGCTTGGAGACAAGTATGTATTTATTCACTTCCATACAAATCTTTAATTGCATTTAAATCAGTGAACAAAAAAACCCCACTTGAGCAATTAGAAGACCTTGAGTTGCTAAGATTTCTTGAACTTGGTCTTGAGATTAAAATGATTAAGATGTCGGATAAATCCATTGCTGTAGACACTAAAGAAAATTTAAATGAAGTCATAAACATAATTAAAAAATCTTAGATGCTAGATAGCAATATTTTAATTCTTGGCTCTAAGCCCGAATCTAAACTACCAAAAATATATGTAGATAAAATCTATACAGCTAATGGAGCTGCTGCAAGAGCCACTGAGTTTAGAAAAAAATATAAAAACAATGAACTAATATGTATTGTTGGTGCGCGTGAATTTGCGAGAAATGAAGATGTTAGTAAAAGAGTTATAGAGTCTCAGCCAGAAAGAATTATTATCAGACCAGGGGTAATTGATATGCCTTTAGAACTAAAAGATTATACAAAATTAACTTGTCTATCAGATAAAGAGCAGTGGAATTTCCAAGCAAAATTTTTTAAGAAAAAAAAAGTTTCACTATTGATAAGCGAAATGTTTTATAAAGAAAGACTTCATATTAAAATAATTCGTATTTTGAAAAATATTGTGAATAGAAATTTTCAAGGAGTCTCGACAGGTTTTTATGCAATTCTGTTAGCATTAGAGGAAAACCCTCATTCAAATATAATTATTTCTGGCATTGGCATGAAAGGTGGTGCGCAATTTTATAAATCCGAAAGATCTAAACTTTTTATTTATGATTCGAGAGCTAGAGTTGATAGTTACCTTGTTAATAAATTGCTAGAAAATTATAAGAATAGACTTTATAGTCTTGATTCAGACTTAATTGATGTCTCGAATATCAGCAAATGGAATGGAGGCACTTTTTAATTTGAATTTATATCTAATATAGATTAAAAATAAAGTAGTTATGCTTAAGTCACCTTTTTCAGCTAGAGATCCACGCGATTTTAAAATATTAATATTTTATCCTAATTTACATATGAGTGCATTAATGCCTCAATCGGTTGGTATATTTACAGCTCTTCTTAAGCAAGAAGGTTATCCTCTCGACTTATTTGATTGTACTTATTATGAAGATATTGACTCTTTAACTCTTGGTAAAAACACAAATGAAGAAAAAGTTGAAAATAGAAACGTTCATAAGTATGATAACACAGAATGGCATAAAAAAGGTGTGAAGCCAAAAAGTGGTATTGTTGAAGCTTTTAAAAAAAAAGTAGCAACCTTCAAGCCAGATTTAATTTTAGTTTCAGTTCTTGAAAGCACATATTATTTAGCAATAGATTTGCTTAAATCAATCCCTGAAAAAGACAGAACTTATAAAACTTTTTTTGGTGGAGTATTTGCAACTTATGCAGCAGGCAAGATTATTAAAAATGATCTTGTTGATTATGTCTGCAGAGGTGAAGGTGAGGGAGCGGTTGTAGAAATGGCAAATGCACTTAGTTCAGGAGGTAGAATTGATCAAATTAAAAACTGCACTGTAAAAGGCGAAGGAAATATTTTTAGAAATAATATGCGACCCCCTATAGATATTGACTTAGTACCAATGCCAGATTGGGATTTATTTGAGTCCGGAAGTCTCTATAGACCCATGCAAGGAAAAATATGGAGAGCTGTAGGTTTTGAAACACAAAGAGGATGTCCCTACACATGTACATTTTGTAATTCGCCTTCTAATAACGTTGAGTATAAAGCTGAAACAGGTGGAAAGTTTCATAGAAAAAAAAGTATAGCGAGAATGAAAAAAGAATTAGATTTTTTGGTAAAAAAATATGATCCCAACTTAATATATTTTGTTGTAGACACCTTTTTGGCTATGTCAAATAGAGAGTTTGATGAATTAAAAGAATTGTATTCAGATTATAAAATCCCTTTTTGGATGAACACAAGAGCAGAAACTATTAACGAGTATAGAGCTGCAGGTTTAGCAGAGATGAACATGTTAAGAATGAATATTGGAATTGAACATGGAAATTATGATTATAGAAGAAATTATCTTAAACGAAATGTAAAAAATGAAGTTCAAATAAGAGCATTTCAGATTGCTGCAGAGCATGATTATGCATCTTGTGCAAACAGTATTATTGGAATGCCAGATGAAACTAGAGATTTGATATTTGATACCATAAATTTCGTTAGAGAGCTTCCAGATAGTATTGATGCGACAGGAGCTTTTATATTTGCCCCTTATCACGGCACACCATTAAGAGACCTTGCTATTAGAAAGGGCTACATAGATGATGAAGAAATATGTTCTTTATCAAATACCAGTGAAAGTATGTTAAGAATGCCAACTATAACAAAAAATGAAATTCAAGGATTGGCTAAAACTTTTAGTCTATATACAAAATTTCCAAAAGAAAGATGGCCAGAAATTAAGATTGCAGAAAGTGATGGTGCAGAAGGTACAAAAATGATGGATAAATTGGGAAAAGAATTTGATAGTACCTATAGACAGTTTGCTGCAGGGACTGATCTGCACGACTAAAAAAGTTTTTTATAAACTTTTTACTTCCAATAGCAACCTCAACAATAGCTGAAAATATAATAGTTGATACTGCAGGAGTTACAAAATGATGGATAAATTGAGAAAAGAATTTGATAGTGTCTATAAACAGTTTACTTTAGAGACTGATCTGCACGACTAAAAAAGGTTTTTATAAAATTTTTACTTCCAATAGCAACCTCAACAATAGCTGAAAATATAATCGTTGATACTAATGTGTTGCCAAAAAATGGCAAAGCAAATGTATAGCATGTGACTAGACCTTCAATTGTATAACCATAAGATCCAAGGGACCAGACACCAAAGTTTGTGATTACAAAGAAAATAACAGCACCTGTTAAAGCGCCTGTAATTCTAGTTAGTTTGCTTGTAAGAAAAAATTTTGCAGATAATCCTATAACAATAACACTACCCCAAGTAAAAAGTGTAATACTATGAAATCCTATAAAGAGATCTGTAATTAGGAAGCTTAGTATTAACGCAGGTATGTATCTTACCCCTAATAAAGCTGGAATATAAAAACTCAAGGCCATCAAACTAGTAAAATTTGGTGGGTGAGGAATAAAGCGGCTAGCTGCCAAAACTAGAAAGATGCCTATGCTTACTTTTAGATAATTCACTATAAAACTATATTGAATTTAAAAAAATAAGCAAGCGCAAAGGCAATTTTATTTTTATTTTTAGTATGCTTTTTTAATACCAAAATTATAACTTCTATCCATTTGTGAATACTGAAGAGCAGTTTCATATTTTTTGTCTAAAACATTAGCTATATCAAAATAAAAATTATAATTATTTAGGTAATTATATCTAAATGATAAATCATTGACCAAATAACTATCTAGTGTTTCATTTTGAAACCCTGGAGATTTATCACTAGTTGCGTTTCCATTTCCATAGTCTCTTGCTTTGTCAGACCACTTGGTTCTTAAACTGATATCTAGATCCTTATAAGCAGGAATTTTTACATTTGTAATTAAATTAACTAAATTTCTAGGAACTCTTACCATTTGAGATCCTGAGTCAGCCCCAGAAAGGTTATCTTCATCTGCACCATCATAACTTGATGTATATGTATAATTAAGACCAAAATTAAACATCTCATTTAACTTAAATCTAGACATTAATTCTATACCTTGTGATTTAACAGTTGCTATTGTATTTTGGGTACTTGAAGTACCACCTGCTGTATTGGTTTTCCATCCCTCAAGAGCATTAAAATATTTAACATTAAAGTAAGTAAGATCTATGAATAAATTTGGACTTATAGATTTTTCAATTCCAAAGTCATAACTTTGACTTGTTTCTGCTTTGACAAAAGGTAATGTTTCAGCACTTGCTCTATACACGTATTTCAATTCATATAATGAAGGAAACCTATAGCCTGTTCCATATGAAGATTTTAGCTTTGTAGTCTTATCATCAAATACATAAGCAAGGGTTGCTCTATGTGAGTCTTCATTTGACCCTGTACCTCCTGCAAGTGAATGTTCATCAAATCTTGCACCAATGGTACCATAAATATTATTTGTTATTCTGCTTTGATAATCAAAAAATTGAGATGTGACATAAGCATTAGAATCTACCCGTCCTCCAGCGTTATTATTTAGCCCCATCTGGTCATCTTCTCTCTCTAATCCAAATACAACACTATTATCTAAATTAAAGTTATAATTACCTTGGTAAAGATAGGCATATCTTTCACCATAGTAATTATCTTGTTGCTTATTACCACTATTTGGCGATCGAGCATAAATCCTTTCTATGTATGTGTTTGCAACAGTAAATTTATTTGTAAGCTTCTCTATCGGTTTATAAATTAGACTAACATTTGTTGATGACTCTACACCATCAACTTCCTCACTATGGTCACAAGTTGAGCAACCAAAACTACCCTCTATCTGTGGATGATCATATTGCAAGTATGTTTCTGCAACTCTTACATTGCTTTCTAATTCTAATGTATTCGAAAATTTATTATTAAAACTAGCTATTAATCCATTATTTCTATATCTATCTTTTTCATTATTATGGGTCATCGCTGATATTCCATCAGTTTGAAATCTTTGCAGACCAAGGTGATAATTTGTATTCTCATCTCCACCCGAAATAGATGTAGCTAAATTATGTGTATCATGAGAGCCAGTTGTATAACTTATATCTTTTTTAAAACCAGGTTCTCCTTTTTTAGTAGTAACGTGTATAGTTCCACCTATAGCTCCACTTCCATAAATTGAACTTTGATTACCTTTTAAAATTTCAACTCTTGATACTTGACTGGTTAAAATATTGTTAAAATCAAAATCGTTAGAGACACTTGACGGATCTGACATTTTAACACCATCAATATAAACAGTAGTATATCTTTTAGGCATGCCTCTTAATTGAATTGCTGATGATGTTCCGTGCCCACCACTTTGAAAAAAATTAGCACCAGTTGTAGATGTGCTTAAGGCATCTCCTAAAAAATATTCAGTAGAATTATTGAAAAATTTTTCATCCAATATAGTTACTGATGTACCTATTGTCGATAAAGACTGAGGTTTTTTGCTCGCTGAGATTACAATTATAGGAATTTCTTTTGAAAAAACTGAACTTGTAATTAAAATAAAATAAAAAAATATAAATATTCTTAACATCATTTGACACATCCATTGTTAAGCCTCATAAAAAATATGAAGCTTGTTAATTAATGCCGATGTTAATTAAAATTGTAGAACTAGACTTTTCCTGGTCATTGTTCAACAGCGGACTATATTGGGTGGCACTCGGACTTTATCCGTTGCAGGAACAGCTAATGATTTTCACATTAATTCCCCACCAAGATTCAATACAATTTCTAAATATCAATTTTTACAAATTTGTCAATTAATTTATGATTTAAGAGGTAATTTTTATTTTTTTTTCAATTTTAATTTCTTTAGAGCTTATTTTGCACCTATAGGCTAAAAAAATTACTCCTCCTTTTTTCGCAAGTAAATAATTTTCATAATATTCTTTATCAATATCCTTTGCTATTTTAAAAGATTCAACACCTTGAATTTGAACCAAGAAAAGCAAATATGTTTTAAAACCATTTTTTGAAGCTTGAATAAGAGCTTTTAAGTGTTTAGAACCTCTAGCAGTAACTGAATCTGGGAACTCTGCAATCTTTTTATCTCTAAACAAGGTAACATTCTTAACTTCAACAAAAATTTTTTGTTTATCTTTTTTAACTAAAAAATCAAACCTAGTTTCTTTGTCAAAATAAACCTCTGGTTTAATAAAATCGTTTTTTGAAATTTCCTTAATTAAATTGTTTGCTAAACCGTGATAAGCAATTTTATTCGCAAAATGAGTGTTAACACCAACTAAATTCTTTTTAACTTTGATAATTTCTAAAGTGTATTTTAATTTTCTTTTAGGATTGTCACTTTTAGAGATAAAAACCTCATTACCCTCATCTAATAATCCTTTCATAGATCCTGTGTTTGGACAGTGTGCGGTAACAATTTGTTTATTTAATTTGATATCAGCAAAAAATCTTTTATATCTCTTGATATATTTGCCTTTAATTAATTTTTTGGTAAATTTCATACATAAATTATATATTTATAAATGACAAAAAATACAAAAGTAAAAGCTGCAATAATAATTATTGGTAATGAAATTCTCTCGGGCAGGACACAAGACACTAATACGAGCACAATATCACTATGGCTGAATTCTATTGGAGTTAAAGTACAAGAAGTAAGGGTAATTCCTGATGTAGAAAGAACTATTATAGAAACAGTTAATAAACTTAGAGCAGAACACGACTATATATTCACAACTGGTGGTATTGGACCAACACATGACGATATAACTGCTGAATCAATCTCAAAAGCTTTTAATCTAAATTATGAAATTCACAAACAGGCATTTAAAATTTTAGAAGATTATTATAAGCCTGGAAAATTTAATGAGGGCCGACAAAAAATGGTTTGGATGCCTAAAAATGCTAATTTAATAATAAATCCAACAAGTGGAGCTCCAGGATTTTATATTGAAAATGTTTTTTGTTTGCCAGGCGTTCCTTCAATTTTAAAATCAATGTTAGGGGGTTTAAAAAATAAAATAGTAGGAGGTGAGCCAATTTTAAGCCATACAATTAGTTTAAGAACAGTTGAGAGTGAAATTGCAAAATCATTAACTGAAGTTCAAGAAAAAAATAAAGATATTGAGATTGGCAGTTATCCATTTTTTCAAGCGGGTAAATTAGGAGTATCTATTGTGATACGCTCTGAATTTAAACATAAAATTGACACATGCTCTTCTCAAATTCTAGAATTTGTTAATAAAAAAAAGATAGAAGTAGTAGAAAGATAATTAATGAATTTCTTTTAGTTGTTTTAAAGGCAAAAAACTTTTTATGAAAAAAAATATAATACATTTTAGTATGAATGATTACACTGGAGCTGGATTAGCTGCTCTTAGATTTCATAAAAACCTTAAAAAAAATAAATTTAATTCTTATCTTGTAGTAAACGAAAAGAAAAATAATTTTAAAGATATAATTGAGCTTAATAAAAAAAGAATCTTTAAAAACTTTTTAAATAAAGTAGAATTTTTTTTACTTTCTAAAAATAATAAATTTGCATTTTATGATAAAGGCAGATATCTGATCAATGATATTAGGGAATTAAAATTTATGGATACGCTTAATCCAGAAGTGGTAATATTTCACTGGGTTACAAATTTCATAAATCCTATTTTACTTAATCAAATTAAAAAAAAATATAAATGTAAAATAATCTGGAATGTTATTGATATAGCTCCCCTTACAGGAGGGTGTCACATAAATTGGGGTTGTAAAAACTTCCATAAAAAATGTAATAAATGTCCTGCTGTCAAAAAGATTTTTCAATACAGACCAAGAAAAACACACTTAATAAAAAATAAAATTTTTAATAATCTTAAATTAGACCTTTTATATACAGGCGACTGGATGGGTGAACAAATTAAAAATTCATCTATAGCAAAAGGAAAAAAATCTTACAAATTAATGATACCAGTCGATGAAAATAGTTTTAGACCTAATAGCAAAATTAAAAAAAAAAATCCGTGGAATATTAAAATAAATAAAAAGATTATTTTATTTCGATCATCATCACATTTAAGAAAAGGAAATAAAATTTTAATTTCTTCAATAAATTATTTGATTAAACAATCCAATATATCAAAAAAAAAATTTTGTCTTATGTCTATCGGTGATAATTATGCTCAAAACTTGCTAAATAAGTCAAATATTGAATATTTCAATTTAGGAAATATCATATCTGAAAAAAAACTTATTAAAGTATATCAATTAGCTGACTTATTTATATCTCCATCGACAGAAGATGTTGGCCCAATGATGATCAATGAAGCGGTAATGTCTGGGCTTCCAGTAATCTCATTTGATATTGGTGTAGCAAAAGATTTAATAATTAATAAAATTAATGGATATAAAATAAATAAAATAAGCTATATAAATCTTGCAAACTCTATAAAAAAATTTTTAAATTTAAGCAGACAGGATGAAGAAAAAATGAAAAAAAATTCAAGATTAATTGGTGTAAAGTATCTTAGCCTAAAAAAACACATAACTACGTTTAATCAAATTTTAAAATAATAATATTTCTATGATTATACTTGGAATTACAAACGATTATACATCAGGTGCATGTTTAATAAAAAATAATATTTTAAAATCCTGTGTTAGTGAAGAGAGATTTACAAGAAAAAAGTTAGAAAAAAGTTGGCCAACACAATCAATTAACTATGTCTTAAAAGATCAGAATTTAAAACTAGAAGATATAGATCAGATAGTTTACGGGTATTCGCGAGGTTTTAAAGTTGAAGATGATTTGTTATTTTATTTTGATAGAATTGTATACGAAACTAAAAATAATTCTAAAGAACTAGAAGTATTTAGAGAGAGAATCGAACAAGAAATAATAAGAGGTGCTAATGTTCGAAAAGAATTTTCTGATTTTGTTAAAAAAAATAAGATTGAAAAAAAATCTATTTCTCTAAGACATCATGATTGTCATGGTTATAGTGTATATTGTTTATCTAAATTTAAGGATTCTTTAATAGTGACTGCTGATGGAAGAGGAGATTTTGAAGCAACAACTGTATCTCATATTAAAAATGGAAAAAAATATAATTTATACAGGTCTACAACCAATGATAGTTTAGGTTATTTCTATTCTAGAATAACTAAATTATTAGGTTTTACCCCACACAGACATGAAGGAAAAGTTACAGGGTTAGCTGCAAGAGGAAATCCTAAAAAATTATTAAGATACATGGAAAAAATGATTTTTTATGAAAAAGGAAAAATATATGCTGTAAATGGAGAATTCTATAAACCTTTTTATGAAGATGGTAATAACAAGAAAGCTTGGAGTAAAAAAGCACTCAATATATTTAAAAAACATTCAAAAGCTGACATTGCAGCAGCGGCCCAAAAACATCTAGAAAATTTAATAACAAAAATTGTTGCATTCTATATGAGAAAAGTTAATGAAAAAAACTTATGTATTGCTGGTGGAGTATTTGCAAATGTATTATTAAATCAAAAAATTAGGGAATTAAAAGAAGTTAACAATATATTTACTCTTCCACATGTTGGTGATGAAGGTTTAGCTTTAGGAGCTGCTGCAGGATACAATTGGATAATTAATAAAAAAAAAACAAAATTCAATGATTTATATTTAGGACCAAAATTTAAATTAAATAAAAACTCTTTAGAAAAAAAATATAATATTAAGATTAATAAAATAAAAGATACAACAAATTTTATGTTTGATTGTTTAAAAAAAAACAAAGTTATTGGTTTTTTAAATGACAGAATGGAATTTGGTGCTAGAGCATTGTGTAACAGAAGTATTATTTATCATTCTAATGATGTTACGATTAATGACAGACTAAATAAAAGATTAAAAAGATATGAATTTATGCCTTTTGCTCCTGTTACTGCAGTTGAGTTAGCAAAGAAATGTTATAAAGGTTGGCAAAAATCACACCTATTATCAGAGTTTATGACGATAACTTATGATTGTACGAATTTAATGAAAAAAAATAGCCCAGCTATTATACATGTAGACAATACTGCTAGACCACAAATTTTGAGAAAAGAAAAAAACAAAATAATACATTCACTTTTATTAAAGTGGTATAAAGAGACTGGTGGACTTTCTTTGATTAATACATCATTTAATGTTCATGAAGAACCAATTGTGTGCAGTCCAGAAGATGCAATTAAATCTTTCAAAAAAAAAATGATAGATATATTAATAATTAATGATCATCAAATACTAAATCTTGATTAAAGTAGCTATTATAGGAAAATTTGGTTATTTAGGACATAACATAAAAAAATATCTTCAGAAAAAAAAAAATATAAACCTTAAAGCATTTTCTTATGAAGAATTTTGCAACATTAAGAATATTAATACTTTCAGTTTTATAATTAATGCTGCAATTAATAAAAAATTTATAGAAAATAAATATAATAAAAATTTAGATATTGATTTAAAAATATCAAATAAAATATTTGATACAAATTGTAAGTTTATTTTTTTAAGTACTAGAAAAATTTATTCTAACGCTCCTAATACAAAAGAAGAAAGTAAGCTTAAACCTCAAGATTTATACGCTAAAAATAAAGTAATCAGTGAAAGACAATGTTTCAAAGTTTTAAATAAAAAATTAATTATTTTAAGAATACCAAATATTATTGGAGGTGAAATCAAAAATAATAGAAAAGTTAGGGTGAGTTTTTATGAAAATTATTTAAAAATTATTAAGAAAAAAAATAAATTTTTTTATGAAAACTATTATAAGGATTTTATATCTATGGAACAATTTTGCAAAATAATGCTTAAAATTCTAAAATCTAATCTTAATGGTATTTATAATGTTTCTTTAGGAAAAAAAATATATATTAAAGAACTCCTTTCTTGGTTAAATTTTGCAAATAAAGATAAGAAGCTTTTTATAGAATCTGCACATAAATTAAAAAATGAAAATTTTTATTTAAATAATAAAAAAATTAGTAAAACACTTAATATTAAAATTAAAAAAATTGAATTAAAAAAATACTGTATCTATTTAAGTAAAAAAATTTTTAAATATGAATATCATAAAAAAATAAGATAGAAATTATATGTTATATTTTGCTTACGGTAGTAATCTTCATCATCTTCAAATGAAAAAAAGATGTAAAGATAGTATTTATCTAAAAAAGATAATTCTTAGAGATTTTAGATTAACTTTTAGAAGTAAGTACAGAGCAGCAGACATTGAAAGAAGAAAAAATGCTTCAGTCCCGGGCGGGTTGTTTGAAATTTCTAAAAATGATGAAAAAAAATTAGACATGTACGAAGATTATCCAACTCTTTATACAAAATATTATTTTATTTATTATGGAAAAAAAGTAATGACTTACACTATGGTTGAAAAAACATTATTTACTTATCCATCAGAACGTTATTTAAATATTATAAGAAGAGGTTATAAAGATTGTAACATAGATAATAATTTACTGAATAAATCATTAAAGACTTAATTAAAAAAACTTAAATCATTTGTTAACAAAAGTTAATTAAGTTATATAGATAGTTATTGAAATAAAGATGAAAAAAAAATTTTTAGATCTAAATATACCTAATAAATCAAAATCTGTAGAGGATAGAATTCAACTTATTAAACATCAAGAGGTAATGCTTCCATTACCCACTGAGGTTGAAATAAGTGAATCTGGAACATGTAATAGAGTCTGTTCTTTTTGTCCAAGAAGCGCTCCTGCCTTTGAAGATAAAAAGGAATTTATTAGCAACTCACTTCATGAAAAACTTTGTTTAGAATTAAAAGAAATAAATTACAGAGGAACTATAAGATACAGTGGATTTGTAGAACCATTATTAGATAAAAATATTTTTAATTTAATTAAGATGGCTAGAAAAAATACACCAGGATCTAATATAGAAACCGTGACAAATGGAGATCCACTTAACCTTGTAAGATTAAATAAGCTATTTGAAAGTGGATTAAATAAAATTCTTATAAGTGTATATGATAGTAAAGAAGATGCTCAAAAATTTGAAGACATGTGTAAAAGTGCAAATTTAGATAAAGATCAATATATTATTAGACACCGATACTATTCTGAAGAGCAAGATTTTGGTATCACTCTAAGCAATAGAGCAGGCATGATGGAAAAAGCAGAATACAAAATTGAGTCTTTGAAAGAACCTATGAAAGAACCATGCTATATGCCTTCATATACTTTTTTTATGGATTATCAGGGTGATGTTTTAATGTGCGGGCATGATTGGGGAAAGAAAGTTATATTAGGAAATTTAAATAAAGAAAAATTATTAAATATTTGGTTTAGCAAAAAGGCAATGGGAATAAGAAAAATGTTAAATCAATCAAACAGAAACTTTACTCCTTGTAATGTTTGTGATGTAGATGGAACATATATGGGAAAAAAAAATTCAGAATATTTTACTTGATGAAAAAAAAAGTATTAATCCTAGGGGGTAGCTCTGACATTGGTATACAAGTTGTAAAAAAATTTTTAAAAAATAAATGGTCTGTAATTGCTCATTACTCAGAAAACAACCAGCAGTTAAAAAAAATTAAAAGTAAAAATTTAAAAACATTTAAATTTGACTTAAAAAATATTTCTAATTTTGAAACATTTGTTAAGAAAAACCCTTCATTTAAAAATATTAGTTCTTATATATCATTAACTGGCTATATAAATCCCGTAAATTTTTCAGATACAACAATTAGTGATTTTTATGATCATATAAATGTAAATTATTTATCAAATATAATAATTTTAAAAAAAATACTTCCACAGATGAAAAAAAATAATTTTGGTAGAGTATTACTTAGTTCAAGTACTGGAGTTAAATTTGGAGGAGGTCAAACAACACCATTATATTCATTAACAAAATATATGAATGAATTTTTTTTTTCTTCATATAATAAGTTTTTTAAAAAAAATATTCTAATTAATACAATTAGAATTGGCCTAACAAAAACTAAAGCTTTAAAAAAAATTAAAAATAAAAATTTAACTGAAAGAATTAAACTGATACCTATAAAAAGAATGGCTACACCTAATGAAGTTGCAAATTATATATATATTTATTCAACTGAGATCAATACATTAACAACAAAAAATATAATTGATATTACCGGAGGGGAATAAATTTTAGTTCTGAAATTGATATTGTTGAATAATAAAACAAACCAACTTGGATTCCAGCAAAACTTTTATAAATTTTATGAGTGTAGTTAATGATAAGTCTTGTAGCTGGATAAATGATCTAAATAAAAGATCTAATATAAAAATTCTTAGCAATGATGAGACTTGTGATTGGTTAATTGTAGGTGCTGGTTACACAGGTTTGTCTGCGGCTAGAAAACTTTCTGAGTTACATCCTAATGAAAAAATTATTATAGTAGACGCACAGTTGGCTGGAGAGGGTGCTAGCGGAAGAAACTCAGGTTATTTAGTTGACACAACGCTTAATGATGGCTTTACATCAAACAAGGAACTTTTGAACTATAAGAAAAAAACTGATATTTATAAATTAGGTATAGATACTGTAAAAAAATTTATTAAAGAGTATCAAGTTGACTGTGATTGGAATGAATCTGGAAAATATTTTGCGTCATCTAAGATAGAAGATAAAAAAATCTTAGTTAATTTTGCAAACACTCTTACAAAATTGGGATTTGAATATAATCTTTTAAATCAGGAAAATT
>Ga0209709_10001474_pt1 | contig 21734 bp, 18 predicted proteins | sample ArcticOcean_MG_C_2_FD_187435 | JGI IMG/M metagenome (GOLD analysis project Ga0209709, IMG submission 187435) | Marine microbial communities from western Arctic Ocean - ArcticOcean_MG_CB4_136 (SPAdes) (version 2) | ecosystem: Environmental > Aquatic > Marine > Oceanic | place: Arctic Ocean...
TTCATTTTTATTTTATCAAGTTAATCTCTCTATATTTGTTGTGCTAACAAAAATATTGATTTGTTTTGAGATATTTCATGGATCTTTCATATGATGGTACTAATTACCATGGATGGCAAAATCAACCCAACGCTATATCGGTGCAAAGTTGTATTGAAAAAGCATTAAGTATTTTGACTAAATCTGATACACCTATTTATGGTGCTGGCAGAACCGATGCTGGTGTACATGCTATTAAAATGTGTGCCCATTTTGATTCTCAAAAAATATTAAATATACCGAAACTAGTACATGACTTGAATTCATTTCTAGCTAAAGATATTTCAATTAATAATATTTTCAGAGTTAATAATGATTCTCATGCAAGATTTGATGCTGTTAGTCGAGAATATGAATATAAGATTTCACTCCATAAAGATGTTTTTAATATTAATAAAAGTTATTATGTTTACCATAATTTAGATATTAAATTAATGAACGATGCATGTACAACTCTTAAAAATCACGTTAACTTTAAATGTTTTTCTAGATCTAAAACAGATGTAAAAACATATAATTGTGACTTAATCTTAGCTAAATGGGAATTTAATAATGATCTGTTGGTTTTCACAATTAGGGCAGATAGATTTTTAAGAAACATGGTAAGGGCAATTGTTGGGACCATGATTCTGGTTGGTAATAAAAAAATCAACTTAAAAGATCTTGAAGAAATTTTAATCTCTCAAGATAGAACTAAAGCTGGTCCTTCTGCTCCAGCTCATGCTTTATACCTATCTAATATTGAATACTCTAAAGAGATTTTCGCTAATGAGTAAAAAAGAAAACATACTAAACACTTATCTGTTTAAGAGACTTCTAGCTTTTGTGAAGCCTTATAATTATATCTTTATTTTTTCCCTATTGGCCGTTTTTGGTCTAGCCATTTTTGGTGCACTTAGACCTGTAGTATTAGAAAAAATATTAGACGAAAATATCTCTCAAGAAATAAGTGCTGGATTTTTACAACTTGTTGTGTTAATGGGTTTTTTACTATTATTAGAAGTTTTATCTAATTATTTGTTTATTTATTTTGCTGGATGGTTAGGTCAATCTGTAGTTAAGGATATTAGAGTTTTATTATATAGTAAAATCATTAACTTTAAAATGAAGTATTATGACAAGTCTTCTGTAGGTGTCTTAATAACCAGATCAGTAACTGATATGGAAAGAATTGCTGATATCTTTGGCCAAGGACTATTTATGATATTTAGTGATATTCTTAAAATGTTGATAGTAGGTATAGTAATGGTTACTATGAATTGGGAGTTAAGTATAATTGTCTTTTTGACTTTGCCTATAATCTTATTTGCAACAAAAATATTTCAGAGATATATGAAAATAGCTTTTGAAGAAGTTAGATCAGAAGTTTCAAATTTAAATTCTTTTGTCCAGGAAAGAGTAACTGGAATGAAAATTCTACAGCTATTTACAAGGGAAGACATTGAATTTAAGAATTTTAAAAATATAAATGAAAGACATAAAAAAGGATGGCTAAAAACTGTTTGGTATAACTCTATTTTTTTTCCAATAGCAGAGGTCTTATCATCATTAACTTTAGGAGTTGTTGTTTGGTATGGGGGAATAAATATTATCAAAGATAACACTGCCTCAATAGGAGAATTAACTGCTTTCATAATGATGATTCCAATGATGTTCAGGCCGCTCAATCAAATAGCTAATAAATTCAACACTTTATTAATGGGAATGGTTGCAGCTGAAAGAGTTTTTAAAGTGATAGATACTAAGTCTTCTATTGTAGACGAAGGTAAAATTGTAGTTGATACTTTTGAAGGTGAGGTTTGCTTTGATAAAGTAAAATTCTCTTACAATGATGATGTTCAGGTTTTAAATGAAATTTCATTTAATATCAAAAAGGGATCAACAGTGGCTATTGTAGGCTCAACTGGAGCTGGAAAAACCTCAGTAATTAATTTGCTTTCTCGTTTTTATGAAATTGATTCAGGTCAAATATCAATTGATGGACTCAATATTAAAGAATACAAACTTTCATCTCTTAGGAAAAATATTGGTATTGTTTTACAAGATGTATTCTTGTTTTCTGATACTATATTAAACAACATTACTTTAAAAAATGAGAGTATCTCAATTGATGAAGTAAAGCTTGCTGCTCAGCAAATTGGTGTTCATGACTTTATTATGACTCTACCTGGTAATTATTACTATAATGTAAAGGAAAGGGGTATTATGCTTTCTTCTGGACAACGTCAATTAATTGCTTTTTTAAGAGTGTATGTTTCTAATCCCCAAATACTAATTCTAGATGAAGCTACTTCGTCTGTTGACTCTGGTTCGGAATTACTTATTCAAAAAGCAATTGAAAAAATAACCAAAAACAGAACATCATTAATTATTGCACATAGATTGGCTACTGTGAAAAAAGCTAATAATATTATTGTAATGGATTCGGGTAACATTATTGAGCAAGGTTCTCATAAAGAATTAATAAATAATGCTGATGGGTATTATAAAAAGCTATATGATGTTCAGTTTGAGGTAAAAAAGGCGAACTAATTTAAGTCTTCTTTTATTAACTCATTCAATTTATCTTGATTTTTGTAAGAAACAAAATCACCATTTTTAATGTAAGATATAATCCCAGTTTCTTCAGATACAACAATTGCAAGTGCATCTGTTTTATCTGTAATTCCTACTGCTGCTTTATGTCTAAGTCCAAACCTACTAGGGGTTTGATTGTCATTATTAATTGGTAACACTACTCTAGTAGCTTTTATCGTGTTATTGGCTATAATAACAGCTCCATCATGAAGAGGGCTATTTTTGAAAAATATACTTTCTATAATTGGCTGAGTTACTGAAATATTCATTTGATCTCCAGTGTCAAGTAAAAAATTTAGACTGTTATTTCTTTCTATAATAATTAATGCACCAGTTTTTGATTCTGACATGTTTTGACATGCATTAACAATTGTAGTTATATCGGTAACAATATTTTCTTGATTTTTTAGAAAATTCATCTTTTCAATAATAGATCCTTTGGTTGAAATATTTGTTGAACCAATCATTAATAAAAATTTTCTTATTTCAGGTTGAAAAACTACAATAAGAGCAATAATACCAACACTAAAAAAACCTTCAATAATACCACTAAGCAGCTCCATGTTTAAAAAATCAGTAATTAACCATGTGAAATAGATAAGGATTATACCAATAAAAATGTTTATAGCAACTGTGCCTTTAAGTAATCTATAGGAAGAGTAAAGTAGAAGTGACACTAAAAATATTTGGAAAAACCAAACTAATGCGCTTGGAAGATCGTTAATTTCAAATAAATCAAGTATTTCTTTAAGCACATCCATTATTAGATAAATATACACATAATTATTGTTTATTAAATTGGTTTGTAATCTTTATACATTCCATCGCTTCTTTGACATCGTGTACTCTTAGTATAGACGCTCCGTTTATTAGTGCTATTGTGTTAAGTGAGGTAGTTCCATTTAATGCATTTTTTGGTGTGGTTTCTAATAATTTGTAAATCATTGATTTTCTTGAAATACCAACGAGAATTGGTAGATCTAAAGATTTAAGTAACCCTAAGTTTTTAAGTAGTTTGTAGTTCTGATTAAGATCTTTAGAAAATCCAAATCCAGGATCAATAATTATATCATTGATTTTGTTATTTCTAGCGATTTTAACTTTTTCAGAAAAATAATATATAATATCTTTTAATAAGTCATCGTATTTATTATTTTTCATCATGTTGCCTGGCATACCCTTCATATGCATCATGATGTAAGGGGCATTGTGTTTAAATACTGTTTTTAATATATCAGAGTCATATTCACTAGCGGTTATGTCATTAATTATTGAAGCGCCAGCAGTTAAACATTCTTCTGCTACTTGACTCCTAAATGTGTCTATCGATAAGTTTGCATTTGGAAACTCTTTAACTATAAATTCAACAGTTTTAACAATTCTTTTCTTTTCTTCATCTTCCGTGACATGAGTAGTACCCGGCCTGGAACTATAGGCTCCAATATCAATAAAAGTAGCTCCATCACTTATCATTTTTTCTACTTGATTTAATATCGATTTTTGATTATTAAACATGTTTCCATCATAAAATGAATCAGGTGTAAGATTTAAAATACCCATTACTTTTGGAGATGAAATATCAATTAATTTTCCCTTACAATTTATATTCATATTTATTTATTGATAATTTTAAAATTACTAACTTTTAAAAGTTTAATATTGAATGTTTGAAGTTTAAAAATATTTAAGCGAAATTTACGTAAAATTCATCTTAGTTATGCGAAATACTATAAAACAATATGATTATGTAATTAATCAATGTAGTGAACTCTTTTCAAAAAAAATGAAAGATTATGGTGCAGCATGGAGAATTTTGAGATTATCCTCACTTACAGATCAAATATTCATTAAAGCACAACGAATAAGAGGATTACAGCAAAATAATACAAGAAAAGTTGATGAAGGCCAATATTCTGAGTTCATAGGCATTATTAACTATTCAATAATGGCTTTAATACAAATTGAAAAAGGCGTAGCAGAACAACCTGATTTGAATTTAGAAGAATCCCTAGTTTTGTTTATTGCTCATAGTGATCAAACAAAATCTTTAATGGTCGATAAAAATCATGATTATGGAGAGGCTTGGAAAGATATGAGAGTGAGTTCATTGACTGATTTAATTTTGCAAAAATTATTAAGAGTCAAGCAAATTGAAGATAATAAAGGAGAGACCTTAGTTAGTGAAGGTATTGATGCTAATTATCAAGACATAGTGAATTATGCAGTATTTGCTTTAATACATTTAAAAAAATAATATATGAAGTACTTAGTTAATTTTTCTAGACTATTTGTTGGTCTTTTATTTATATTTTCAGGTTTAATAAAAATTAATGATCCTGTTGGGTTTTCTTTTAAACTGGATGAGTATTTTGGACCAACGGTTTTTAATATTGATTTCTTATTACCATATGTGTTGCCTCTTGCAATTTTTATCGTTGTTTTAGAGGTTCTGTTAGGAGTTTTTCTCTTGATTGGATTAAAAAAGAAATTCACTATTTACAGTCTCTTTGGGATGATAGTATTTTTCACCTTTTTAACTTGGTATTCTGCTTATTTTAATAAAGTCACAGATTGTGGATGTTTTGGAGATGCCATTAAATTGACTCCATGGGAATCATTTACAAAAGATTTAATATTGTTAGTTTTTATAATAATAATAATGCTAGGCTTAAAGTATATTAAACCAATTTTTAATAATAAAATTTTATATTCTATTCCTATAGCTTCATTATTATTTTGTGTTTTGATTTTGAATCAAGTATTAGCTCATTTACCAATAATAGACTTTAGGCCTTATAAGATAGGAGATAATATTACATATAACATGATGGGGCTTACTGAAATGAAGGAATTAAAAATGAAAATACCTGAAGGAGCAACGGAAGAGGTTTATAGATATGACTGGGTATTTGAAGTTGACGGAGAGAAAAAAGTTATATCAAATACTTCTGGAATTTTCCCATCTGTCGAAGGAGACTATATTTCTGTAGAAACTGAGCTTTTAGTAGAGGGTTATGAACCTCCAATTCACGACTTTAGTATGGATCTTGAAGGAGTTAACTATATTAATGATTTAATGAAGGTAGAAAAACTTTTAATTTTTGTTTTTTATGATATATCAAAAATGAAGAGTGATGCGATAGTTGGATTAAAAGAAACCATTAAAGTAGCAATGGATAATGATTACAAAATAATTGGACTTACTGCTTCAGGAGAAATTGATGTTAATAGTTTTGAGTCTGAAAATGAAGTAGAATTAGATTTTTATTTTTGTGATGAAACGGCACTTAAAACCATTGTAAGATCTAATCCAGGAGCTTTAAAAATACACGAGGGTACAATCATTCAAAAAACTCATTGGAATGATTTTAAATCCCTTGATTTAACCAATCTTTAATGTATCTATTAAATAAATTTTTATATTCTATATTTACTTTATTTGGAGTTGTTACTGTTATCTTTTTTTTATTTAGCGTTTTACCAGGCGATCCTGCACAAATGATGTTAGGTCAGAATGAGAACTCAGAACAGCTTTTAAATATTAAAAAAAAGTATGCTTTTGATAAACCTATTAGTAAGCAATACTTATTATATTTAAATGACTTATCTCCAATTTCAATTCATTCAAAAAGCAATGAAGATTATACGTTTCTAAAAGCTGATAAATATTCACACTATAAGATTTATGAAACTAACTCAAGCTTCTTAGTAATCAAGTTTCCTTTCCTAAGAACATCATTTACAAAGCAAGGAAAAAAGGTAAGTGATATTATTAAAGATACACTTCCTAATACACTAGTGTTGGCGGTTTCTTCAATTATTATTGCAATTATAATAGGAATATTTTTCGGAATTATCTCTGCGCTATATAAAGATAAATTTATTGATAACTTTATTCAATTTATTAGTACGATTGGAATGAGTGTTCCGTCATTTTTTAGTGCAATTATATTTGCTTGGGTTTTTGGATTTGTTTTAAAAGAATATACGTACCTTAATATGACAGGTAATATTTATGAGTTAGATGACTTTGGCGAGAATTATGTCTTTAAGCTTAAAAATTTAATATTACCCTCTATTGTTTTGGGAATAAGGCCTTTAGCGGTAATAAGTCAATTAATGAGAAATGAACTTTTAGATGTATTGTCTCAAGATTTTATAAGAACTGCCAGGTCAAAGGGGTTATCAGAATATGAAATAATAAAAAACCATGCTATTAAAAACTCATTAAACCCTGTTATAACTGCTATTTCAGGTTGGTTTGCATCCATGTTGGCTGGTGCGGTTTTTGTTGAGTATATCTTTGGTTGGAATGGATTAGGTAAAGAGATTGTAAATGCTTTAAATACGTTAGATTTACCCGTTATTATGGGTTCTGTTTTGGTGATAGCATTTATGTTTATTACAATAAATATTTTAGTTGATCTAATTTATAGATTGCTAGATCCTAGAGTTAAGTTGAATTAAATTAAATTAAAATGACAAGAAAAAAAATTGTAGCGGGTAACTGGAAAATGAATAATGATTTAAATGAATCTAATAAATTAATAAATGATCTATTAAAAGAGTCAAATAACAACTCTTGTAAAGTTATGATAGCTCCGTCATTTGTTAGTTTACAAACCTCTGTAGCTATGTTGTCTGAAAGTAATATAGAAGTTGTCTCTCAAACAATGCATCATGAAAATAATGGAGCTTATACTGGTGAGGTTTCTGCAAAAATGCTTTCAAGTATTGGGATTAAAACAACAATACTGGGACATAGCGAGAGAAGAGAATATTTCAAAGAAACTCATGAAATGCTAAAGTTAAAAGTTAATAAAGCACTTGAAAACTCTATGAATATCATCTTTTGTTTTGGAGAAGAGCTTAAGGATAGAAAAAGTAAAAGTCATTTTTCCGTTATATCTAATCAAATTTCAGAGTCTCTATTTCATTTAAAGGAATCGGATTGGGCTAATATTACCTTAGCATACGAACCAGTTTGGGCGATAGGTACTGGAGAAACGGCTAGCTCTGATCAAGTCCAAGAAATGCATAATTTTATTAGAAAGTTTGTGGCTAAAAATTATAATAATGAATTAGCCGAAAGCGTATCTATTCTATATGGAGGTAGTGTTAAAGCTGTTAATGCAAAAGAAATTTTTTCCATGCAAGATGTTGATGGAGGTTTAATAGGTGGAGCTTCTTTGAACTCTAAGGATTTTTTCTCAATTGTAAATTCATTTTAATGTCTGATAATTCCTTTGTTTGTTATGAGTTTAAAGTAGAACCTGCAATTCCAGGTTGTGAGATTTTAATTGCTCAATTAAGCCATTTAGGTTTTGATAGTTTTCAAGAACATGAAAATGGAATTTCTGCCTATGTAGATTCAAAGATTTTGTCAGAAATTGATATTAACGGAATTCAAATTTTAAATACCCAAGAATTTAATATCTCTTTTGAAATTAAATCTGTAGAAAAGCAAAACTGGAATATTAAGTGGGAAAGTAATTTCGAACCAATTTATGTAGATAACACTTGTTGTGTTCGTGCTCCTTTTCATCCAAAAAGTGATTACAAATATGATTTGATAATCGAACCTAAAATGAGTTTTGGTACAGGTCATCATGAAACTACATCAATGATGATAAGCTTCATTTTAGCTAATGAATTCACTAATTCTTCAGTTTGTGACATTGGTAGTGGGACTGGTGTTTTAGCTATTCTTGCAGAGCAAAGAGGCGCTAATAGAATTGATGCTATAGATATAGATAATTGGTGTTATCTAAATTCACTAGAAAACATTGAAAGAAATGATTCAAAAAATATAAATGTTTTTGAAGGTGAGATAGAGAAAATTATGAATTTACGTTATGATAGTATATTTGCTAACATCAATCTAAATGTTTTATTAAATGATATTTCTACTTATGCTAAAATGTTAAATAATGGAGGAGTACTGTATTTAAGTGGATTTTATGAAAAGGATATTAATAGAATTGAACTACAAGCAAGAAGCTCTAATTTAACCTTAATTGAAACTAAACAAAAAAATGACTGGGTTGCGTTAAAGCTCTCTAAAGTAATTAGCTAATTGGAGCAAGATCCTTGTGAATTATAGCAACTTTCATTTAAGTCAGTTTTTTGTATCGCTCCGAATCCGCCTGCAACATCAATAACATTATGAAGTCCTTTTGATTTAAATATAGATGCTGCAATTACAGATCTATATCCACCTGCACAATGAATGTAATAGGTGTCCTCAGAATTTAAACTATTTATTTTCTCTTGAAGATTGCTCAAAGGTAAGCTAACTACCGTTTCAATATGTTTATTTTCAAATTCTGCAACCCTTCTAACATCTAGAACTTTAATTGTATTTAACTTCAAGGTGTCAACAAATACTTGTGATGATATTGACTTTAATATTGAGCTATTGTAATGTTTTTTCCAAGTGTTAAAACCTCCTTTTAAATACCCTACACAGTTGTCATAACCAACCCTAGATAGTCTAGTTATAGTTTCTAATTCCATCCCCTCAGGAGTTACTAGAATAATTTTTTGATTTATGTTTTCAATAAGAGTACCTACCCAAGGAGCAAACGTACCGTTTAAGCCTATAAAAAGTGAATTTGGAACATGACCCTGTATAAAGTCTTTTTGATGTCTTACATCTAGAATTAGGTATTCCTTTTTTAAAGAGAATTTGTGAAAATCGTCAATGCCTATAGATTTGTTACTATCTGTAATTACTTTTTCGAAAGATTTATAACCTGTTTTGTTAAGAATAGCATTTTTTTGAAAATATTGTGGGGGAGCAGGCATGCCGTCTAATAATTGTTCGATAAAAATATCTTTTGTTATATCTTCTCTCAAAGCATAATTAGATTTTTTCTGTTCTCCTAGTGTGCTGAAAGTTTCTTTGCTTAAATTTTTACCACATGAGGATCCGGCTCCGTGAGCAGGATAAACTAAAATATTGTCCTCTAAAGGCATTATTTTATTTCTTAAAGATTCAAAAAGCATTCCTGCTAGATCTTTTTCATTTAAATCTGCACTAATCGCTAAGTCAGGTCTACCTACATCACCAATAAATAATGTGTCTCCAGTAAAAATCGCATGATTATTGCCATTTTCATCAATTAATAAATATGTAGTTGATTCAAGTGTGTGTCCAGGTGTGTGTAATACCTTAATCGTAATTTTACCAAGTTTAAATTCTTCATTGTCAACTGCATTATATACAGGGTAATTAGTATTTGCACTTGGTCCATATACTATTTTAGAATCAGTTTTATCTGCTAAATCTATATGGCCTGAAACAAAGTCTGCATGAAAATGTGTTTCAAAAACATATTTAATTTTGGCATTATCCTTATTTGCTTTATCTAGATATTGTTGAGTTTCTCTTAGTGGATCAATAATTGCCACTTCGTTTTCTGACTTTATATAATATGCTCCTTGCGATAAGCATTTGGTATATAGTTGTTCGATTTTCATATTCTAACTTAATTATATGTAAAGATATGTTACTAGTTGGTGAAATAATAAAAAAGAATAGCTCCAAAAATTAATCCTTCAGTAAAAGATATCCACATTCCAGTGTATCTACTCATTTTCCATTTTTTTAATAATTTATAAGTAAATTTTTTATGCCAACTAAAGAAAATCATAATTTTTATTTTAATATAATAATTACTCACGACATATAAGCTATTGTTTTCTTAATAGTTGCGCCTTATCCAATGGTTATGACTGCAACACTAAAAACTCTAAATCTAACTATGAAGTAATAATAAAGCAAGAAATCGTTAATATTTACATTAATATAAATAGTATTTTTTTTATTTTGATTGAATACCTTAATTTAATGATTAATTAATTTAATGATTAATTAATTTAATTATAAATGGATTTAGATATATTTCATATTGATGCCTTTATTGGCGATTCTTGTAAAGGTAATACAGCTTGTGTTATAGCTCTTGATAGTTGGTTGCCAGATGAAGTTCTTTTAAAAATTAGTAAAAGAAATTCTGTTCCAGAAACTGCTTTTGTAATTATTAAAAAAGACAAAGTTTTTTTAAGATGGTTTACACCTGATATTGAAATGGATTTATGTGGACATGCTACTTTAGCAGCAGCACATTGTTTAAAAACAGAGCTAAAATATAATTGTGATCTAATTGTATTTGAGACCTTAAGTGGTAAATTGGAGGTTTCAGTAAAGAAAAACCTTTACTTCTTGAACTTTCCTTCTAGAAATCCAACAGAAACCACATTGCCTGAAACAATAAAAAAAGCAATAAATATACAGCCAAAACATATTTTAAAATCTAGAGACTATATTTTAGTTTATGACTGTGAATCTGACATTAAAAATATTAGTATTAATAGATCTGAATTTGATAAAATTAACTTAGACCCAGGAGGTGTATGCGTTACTTCTAAGGGATATGATTGTGATTTTGTTTCAAGGTTTTTCACCCCTCAGTCTTCAATTCTTGAGGACCCTGTAACAGGTTCTGCTCACTGCTCATTAGTTCCGTATTGGTCTCGTATTTTACAAAAGAATAACCTCAAGGCACTACAAATATCTGAAAGGGGCGGTTTGCTGATATGTGAGGCTAAGGGTGGTAGAGTTATTTTGGGAGGTAAGGCTAATGTGTTTTATAAAGAAAATCTTATTTTAAATTCATTGGTATAAATTTATCCTTTTTTATTTGGATTTGTTCTAAATAACCATAATTTTGTTCCTTTATTAAAATTCAGTAATTCTCAGATTGTAAAACAATAATTCTATGAAAAATTTAACAATACTTATATCATTGTTTCTAATGTTAGGTAGCTGTTTGGAAGCCCCTAAAGAATCAAATGAAATTAACATATATAGCCACAGACACTATAAAGTAGATGAAATGCAGTATGCGGCTTTTGAAAAACAAACGGGTATAAAAGTTAATGTAGTTAAGGCTAATGCGGATGAGCTTATAGAACGATTAAAAAATGAAGGTGAAAATAGTCCTGCTGATTTATTTATAACTGTAGATGCAGGTAAACTTCAAAAAGCTAGTGATTTAAACCTATTACAAAAAATATCTTCTCCAATCATTAATCAAAATGTTGATAACGCGTTAAAAGATGTCAATGGGTATTGGATTCCTATAACTTACAGAGCTAGAATTATAGTTTATAGTAATGATAGAGTGAATGCAGATGATTTGTCAACTTACGCTAATCTAACTAGTGAAGAGTGGAAAAATAAAGTTCTAGTAAGATCTTCTTCCAACGCGTATAATCAAGCACTATTATCTTCAATTGTTGCTAATAAAGGAGTAGATGCTGCTTCAAAATGGGCTATTGATTTAGTTAAAAACTTTGCTAGAGATCCAAAAGGTAGTGATAGAGATCAAGTAAAAGCTATTGCTGCTGGTCAAGGTGACCTTGCGATAGTAAACTCTTATTATATTGGGCTTTTACTTTCATCAGAAAAAGAAGAAGAATTAAAAGCAGGCAATTCTGTAGGTGTATTTTTCCCAAACCAAGGAGTAAATGAATCCGGGACTCATATAAACGTTTCGGGTATTGGGTTAACAAAAAATGCGCCTAATAAAGATAATGCTATGAAGTTAATGGAATTTTTAACTAGCGAGTCAGCTCAAAAGACTTACGTAAATACTAGTTATGAATATCCTGCAAATCCAAGTGTAGAACCAAATGAAATAGTAAAAAAATGGGGTTCTTTCAAAAAAGACACCCTAGATTTAAATCAATTAGGTGTTTACAGAATTAAAGCAATCGAAATATTTGATAGATCAGGGTGGAAATAATAAAAAAAATTGTTCAGATAGAACATAAAAGATGGATTTTAGGCAGTATTTTGGTGGCTTTAGTGCTTATACTCCCTATAATATATCTCTTTAGTAATATTTTTGAAATTGAACAAAGTGCATTTGTATATTTGTGGGATACCCTACTTTTAGATTATAGTCTTAATACTTTATACTTAATTACAATAACAAGTTTTTTTGCCTTATTATTCGGGATATTTCCCGCTTGGTATGTGAGTAATTATAAGTTTAAGTTTAGGACATTTTTTGACGTAGCTTTATTTCTTCCTTTAGCAATCCCAACTTATATAATGGCTTTCACATACAGTGATATATTAAGTTTTACTGGGCCACTGCAATCATTTTTAAGAAATAACTTTCCTGAATTATCAAATATTTTTAATAATGATTACCTGCAAATAGAAATTCTTGGTGTTATTCTTGGACTTGCTTTGTATCCTTATGTCTATACGGCCTCTAGAGTCTCTTTTAGTTTAATAGGCTCTACGTATATTAACATGTCCAAGAATCTTGGACTATCTTCAACTAAATTATTTTTTAAAGTAATTATTCCATTATCTAAACCTGCTATTTTTTCCGGTCTTTTTTTAGTAATTATGGAAGTTTTAAACGAGTATGGTGCTGTAGAATATTTTGGGGTTAATACTTATAGTACTGGAATATTCAGAGCATGGTTTTCTATGGGGAATGTAAATACTGCCATTCAGCTCGCATGTCTGCTTATTTTTATTGTATTTATTATATTATTATTAGAGAAAATTAGCTATAAAAAATCAAAATTTTATTATTCCACAAATACTAAGACCGAAAAATTAAATATACCTACCTCTAAGAAATATTTTTATATCTACACCCTTTGTTCTATTCCATTTATAATTGGTTTCTTAATTCCATTTATTTATATTTTGAATAATAGTATACGTAATTTTAGTAATACTGATTTTGATAAATTATTAGGTTTAAGTTTAAATTCTATCCAGGTTTCTACTATTTCTACAATTTTAATAATAATAATTGCATTACTGTTTTTGTATGTTGAAAAAATATCAAAATTAAAAATCAATACTTTTATTGGTCAGGTTACCTCTATAGGTTATGTTATCCCAGGTGCTGTTATTGGTTTAGCTGTTATTTTGTTATTTACAAAAATCCCAATGCTAAAATCTTTCTCGTTAATAGGTTCTTTTTATGTACTTATTTATGCTTATGTTTTTCGTTTTTTAGCCGTTGGTAAGTCTCCAATTAAATCTAGTCTTGAAAAGCAGCCTGAATCTTATGATGAAACAGCTAAAACATTGGGTCTAGGTCCATTTAAAATATTACAAAAAATTCATTTTCCAATAAATAGACTTGCTTTAATAACTGCTTTTATTGTTACCTTTGTAGACTTATTAAAAGAATTGCCAATAACGTTAATTTTAAGACCATTTAATTTTGACACCTTAGCTACTCAAACCTACGGATACGCTAAAGGAGAAATGTTGGTTGAGTCTAGTAGTTATTCATTAGCTATTATTTTAATTGGTAGTGTGATGTTAATACTTTTAAAATATATTATTAATAAACAAATCAATGCATCTTAAAGTAAGTAACCTTGTGAAGTTTTATAACAAAAGCCAGCCTCTTATTGAGTCGCTTGGTTTCTCTGTTAAAAAAGGAGAGATTGTGTCTTTTCTAGGTGAAAGCGGGGTTGGTAAAACTACTTTTTTAAAATGTATTTCTGGCTTAGAAAATATAAATTCAGGATCAATAATCCTTAACAATAAAATCCTTAATGATAAAGATGTTTTTGTAAGACCCCAAGATAGAAAAATTGGTTTTGTTTTTCAAGATTACCCTCTTTTCCCTCACATAAATTTAAAAGATAATATTGTATTTAATTTAGACAAAAAGTATTTGTCTAATTTAGATTATATGCTATCTCTAACTAACTTGACTGATTTAGTGGATAGATTTCCTCATGAACTATCAGGAGGTGAACAGCAAAGAGCATGTATCGCAAGAGCATTAATTAGGGAGCCTGATTTATTATTACTTGATGAACCTTTCAGTAATTTAGATTTAGCTATAAAACATTCTATAAGAGATGAAATCTACAGAATAATTAAAGCTACAAAAACTACTACAATTTTAGTTACCCATGACATTAATGATTCACTTAATATTGCTGATAAGATATTAGTTTTTAAAGCAGGTAAGCTTCAGCAATATGATGACCCTGTTGAGATGTACTGTAAACCTGCCAACTGTTATTGTGCTAAAATTTTAGGAGGAGTTAATAAGCTGACTAAAGACAATAAGCCATATTACATTAGGCCAGAAAAAATTAAAATTGAGAAATCATCTGAAATTAAACTTATTGTTGAAAAATCACTTTTTCAGGGTAAAGAATATAATATAACAGCCAAATACGAAGATGAGGTATGGAACCTATTTAGTTCTGTTTCTTACAAAAAAAATGATGTTATATATGTTAGTTTTAAAGATGATGATTTAATTTATTTCCCACCCAATTGTCTTAACTATTTTTAAAACACATCCAAGGCTATATATTTCTAGACTAAAATTTAATTTCAAATGTTAAGTAATAATTACGTGGGGCTGATGGTATAATTCCTGGTCCAGGGTAGCCTGTTGCTCTTCTAACGAAATAATTATTATCTAGTATATTGTTGACTCCAAATTCTAACTTATAATTTTTGAATTTATAAGAGGAAGAAAAATCTAAAATATCATAAGATGGTATTTGTCCTATTACTCCACTCAAATTACTTTCAATTGAGTTTGATGAATCCGTAAATTGATCAGAAAGGTAAGTGTATTGAATATTTAATAATATGTTTTTATAGCCAAGCTTAGCTCCAGTTTTGATGTTTATTTTAGGTACAAATTCTAATCTTTTCCCAGTGATTCCATTAATTTCAGATTTAACATACTTAGAGTCAATAATTGAGGTATTAATAAAGTAGTTCATGATGAAATTGTTATCACGAATAAATAATTTATTTAAATTAAAATCTACTATTGATTCAATTCCGTAAATAACAGCATCACCCACGTTTCCTCTTTGACTTTTTATGTTTCCGTCTGATGAGACAATTTGAGTAAAACCTATTCTATCCTTGTAAAACAAATGGAATAGACTAATGTCATAAGAAATTAATTTATTTTTATTTCCTCTAACTCCGAAATCTGTTGTATAACCTTTCTCATCAGAAATATTAGGGTCTATAACAAATGCTGGATTAAAAATACTAATATCAGTAAATGTTACAGACCTATAGTTTTGAGATATATTTGCATACATTTCAATAAATTTATTTGGCTTATAACTACTTCCTAAACCAAATAGGAGGAAGGATCTTTTTCTGATTTGATTTTCATAAACTGTATTGTCAAATATGACATTTCCGGCACCATCTAAATTAATTTGACTAAAATAACCATCACTTTCTGTACGTATATTTTCATATCTAATTCCTGGAGTTATTGAAAGTTTGTCAGATATGTAAAATATATTTTCAGTAAATAATGATGCGTTTAGGTTAGGATAGTTATAGTTGGATTGATTGTTATAAAATGGATATTCTTCATATTGAAAATTAAAGTTTGCTCCTGATCCATTTGTTCCAGGCCCTTGCATTGATGAGTTACTGGATTTGTAATATTTTACTCCAAAAAGAAATATAGATTTTTTATTTAAAACAGTATATTTATGTAATAAGCGAGACTCTAATCCATAATTATTAAAATCCCCTTTAATTAAATCTCTTTCTTCACCTGAATCTATTTGATCTACTCTATTGTATCTAATGCCCAATGCATTTCTCTGTGAGTTAAGTCCAAAGAAATTGATTGAAAAATTTGTATTATCAGAAAGCTTATGTTCTAACTTTACATTGTACAATAACCATTTTAACTCAAACCAATTTCTAGATCTATTTGATTGAAATGGGTCTTGATCGAACATGATATCTGACAGTCCACCTGCTTGTTTTGCTAAATAAGTTAAATAACTTATTTCTGACGACAATTTTGTTTTTGAATCAAAATCATAGGATAAATACATATGAGAGTTTGTAGAATCATATTTTGAGTTTTCCCTAAATCCATCTCCTTTCTTATGATTAATATAGGTGTAGTAACTGAATTTTTTATTTGTACCACTTAGACTAGTGAAATTAGTAAACAAACCATAGCTTCCAGTAGTATTACGTGACACTATTTCAATAGATTTATTTTTAATTGGTTTTTTCAAAACAAAGTTTACTAATCCACCAAATTGTGTCCCATATTGTAATGATGCTGCTCCTCTTACTATTTGAATTTCCCCTATTGCCTCTGCTGGTGGAGAGTAATAGCTCTCTGGGTAACCTAACACATCTGCACTCATATCATAACCATTTTGACGAGTGTTGAAATTTGACGTCCTATTAGGATCTAAGCCCCTTCCACCAATATGTAATTGTAAACCAGCATCATCATTCTGAAAAATGTTTAATCCTGCTATTTGACTATAAATTTGTCTAGAATTATTTGAAGCTAAATTCGCCATTGATTGACTAACCAGAATCACCTCAGATTTTTTTCCTGCATAAAGTGAAGTTCCTTCTACATCATTTAGTCTTTTTAATTCAAAAGTTTTTCTTTTTTTTGTAGTTATTAAAACCTCTGATAATTCCTCTATTAAAACTGGGAATTTGATATCTATCTGGGAGTCTTTATTAATAGTTACTTGTCTTTCAATTAAAGGTCTTTTTTCAAGAGAGTATATTAAATTAAAAGTGAATTGATCACTATAGAATTCATAATAACCTTCAAGATTAGAAATAGCTAATAAGCCGTAGTTTTCATCATATATACTGACATTATTTAGAGGTAGGTTTGACCCTTCTTCATGAATAAAGCCATAAATTTTATTACTTGCATGAGTGTAAAATGAAAGTAAACTTATAAATAAAAATATTTTAAAATCCTTTAATCTCATCATTTATTGGAATAATCCATGTTTTATATTTAAAAGATTCTTTTTCTTTATAAAGATCTACTTTTGGGTTTACAAACTGCTGATGACGTCTCCCATTTAACGACACATAACTATCCGCATAAACCGCTACATTCAAATATCCTTTTTCAGTATAATAATCTCCTAAATAATGAGCATACTCTAATATGAAATCTGGCTGAAAACTCATTTGTTTTTCTTGAAAATCAGTTAAAAAATCCTCATTTCCTATAACCTTGAAAGTTTCAACACCTTGTGCTGATTTATATTTAATTTTAAATGTCGTGTATCCAATCTTTTCTACAAGCATTACTCTCCACGAAAACCTATATCCTTCTTCACTCCAAAAAAGTTCACTAGGATATAATAGATATCTAAATGGCAAAAATAGTTGAATTATAAAAAATAAAGAAACTATTGATAACACAAATTTCTTATTTTTTATAATTAAATTCTCTTTTATTGTTTTATTACTTAATTCAATATTTTTCCTAATAGGATTAATTATTTTTTTTATGATATCAATTATTTTATGATGAACACTAGAGTCAAAAAATATTAGAGAGCCAATTATCATTATATATGGAAACATTCCTATTGGAAATAAAACTCCCGTAAAAAGATGAAAAAATACAACTAGAATAAATCCTACTACTCTTGTTTTTTTGTATAATAATAAAAATGGTATTGATAAATCATAAAACATACCACCCCAACTCATAAAGTGATGCACCCAATCTTGCTGCATAAATGTTTCCCCGATTAATGGTATATCATATTTAGATGGTAGCCATAATTTTAAAGGCATTGCATTTAATAGCCAGTCAGAATTAATTTTTGCTAATCCTGAGTAAAAATATACAATTGATAGTAATAGTTTAATGCAATCAATAGTCCATGTAGGTATCTGTTTATAACTTTTTTTTCTAAAAACATTATCTAAAGAGAAGTATGCATTTGCGGGTAAAAAAATCATTAAGAAACTTAAAGTACTTATAAAGTAATAATGGTTTAAATAAGTAGTCTTATCTATTAACTCAATGTAGGTGAATGACAAAAAAAAGAAAATTATAGATAACCTATACTTAAAACCAATTGTGATAAAAACAGAGCTAATTATACATATAATAAATAATAAGTAGGTGTAATCTCCTAAATCTCTAACCCATTCAAATCCATAGTATTTAAAGTGAAACTGAGGTTCCAGGTATAGTGTCTGTATCCAGCCCTTATACCAGAACCTAAGAATGCTGTATAGCATCATTAGACCAAATCCAATTCTAAATACTGCCAGTGGGCTAGCATTAGTGTGTGATTTTAAATAGTTATTAATTTTTGAATTCATATTAATAAAAAAAAAGATTCTCTAATATAGTTAGAGAATCTTAAAATAAATTTAATTTATAAAAGTTTATTTAGTCCCCATCTGCATCAACATAATCAGTGGCAATTTGTAAAACAGAAAGCATATCAGTCTTAAGTAAAATTGTTCCTTGTTGAATTGCATCGTAAGTTTCTAAAACTTTATTATTATCTGTTATAATTTGGTTGTAAAAATTATTATCAAGTCCGTTAATTAAACTTTCAGCAATATCAAACTGGTCTAAAATATCTGTCGATAAGTCAGCGTACCCATCTGATGAAACATCATCTATGTATTGGCTTAGACTTACTCCACCATTACCTATATAAAAGGTTTTTATTGCTTGAAAAGCCTCCAATGCTAATTGTTTAGAGATGTTTTTGTTGTAATATCCTTCCACTTTTTCAGGTAGAGTAGATCCAGAAAAAACGCCTGCTGGTATACCAAACTTATTAGCTCTAAAGCCTTTTTCGTAATAGTAAATAAAGTCATTAGTCATTTTATTTACACTAGATGTTGCTGTATTTTCTACTGAGTTCACAAATGTATTTCTATAAGGACCCCATTCTTCTATGATAGGATAAGTGTTTTGAAGCATTTGATTAATAACCTTCGATAAATATGACAAATATTTAGAGTCAGTATTATATTTTGAAATAATAAGCTCATCACTAGTTTCAATTCCATATAATAAGTAATCAAGTGCAGGAAAACCTTGTGCTGAGTAATTATTACTGTTATTAAAATCAGTATTTTCATTTTGAATATTTATCTCAATCCTAGAAACGGTAGTAGGATAAATATTCATTTTAGATTTATAATAGGACTCTTCTGCAGGGCCAATATCAAACATTTCAACATACTGCCAGGACATATATGCATTAATAAAAACAGTTCTAAGACTATCTAAATTTTGTTGATTTGGTAAGTTAGTAAATGAATTTCCAGCACCTTCTAAATAAACTAGGTTATCTAATAGTGTTGAATGGGAAGGAATGATAAAGTTGTCGGCCCAATTTGTGAGCATTTCAGATTTTTGTACCCATACTTCACTAGAGCTATCGTCATTGTCAGAACTACAAGAAAAAATCAGAAAAATTAATATGGATGTAAATGAAAATATTTTTTTAATCATAGCTTGCAAATATAAAGAACTCAGTATCGAATATTCCGATACTGAGTTCTAAAAAAAAGTTAAAATTAATCAATCATTAAAGTGTTTCCGTATGCGGCTTTAATTAACTCAACCACCCCATTATTAGGATCAGTAATATTGTTAGAATCTATATTATGAAAATCAGAAAAGTTAGCGTCTAACAAACCTTCAACATCTCCTTTAGACATATACGGCTCATCATTACCATTGTTTGTGAACTGTAAGCTTAAGATAAATCCATATGCTTCAGATAGTGAGTGGTGAGCTTTAGCTATATTTCCTGCTTCAACTTTAGCTAAATAGTCATTTAGGTAATGAATTGCATAGTATCCAACTACTTTGGAAAGCTCCACTTGTATAATGTCAGCTTGAGCATCTCTTAAAACGTAATCTCCGTTTACAATAGCAATTCTACCCATAATAAATGCATCATATACAGTTTGACCAATTCCTGGCTCGTAACCACCTTCTGCGTTCACTTTTTCGAAATATTTCATAAGTAAGTTTCCTGAACCTGCTGGTGCACTACCTACAGTAGCTCCTACATCATCCAAATTTCCTTCTTGTCCATATAGATATCCAAATCCTTCATCCCATTTGTGTTCCATATCTGTATAAGGTTTGTCTTCAGATAACACACCATTATCGTTATCATCAATCCTTGATCCAGAATCTAATTGATTTGGATGAATGTAATTATTAACAATTTGGTCTAAAGTAAATGCACCAATTAATCCTTTAAAGAATAACTGATCTAATTCTTGACCCTCAGCATTAATTTGGTATGTAGAACCTCCATCAGGGGAAGTAATTGAACCAGGCACTCCAGGAGCTGCATCCATATTCCAGTTTGGAGCTACGCTATATGCAAAATTAATGATATATTGGTTGAATCTTTGCTTAGTAGTAGCGCTTCCTGCCAATGTAGACGAAGCTGTTTTACTACCAATAATTTTTGATGTTCCATTTAATAAATCATTAGCAAATCCTGCTGAAGAACCGTCAGATCCATTAAACATTAAGTCTAATCCAGATTCTGTAGATTCAGAGGAGTTTAATGCTGCATATAATTCATCTGCTTGTTGTAATCTAGTTGTTTGACCGATATAACTAATTGTAGATTCACCATTTCTTTCAAAAGAATATGTTTCTGGAGCTTGAATAGTTGGTGTAACTGGGTCATTGTTGTCATCACCATCATCACAAGATGTGAAAGTGAATGAAATTAGAGCCAAAGGCAATAAAAGTATATAATTTTTCATCGTTTTATATTTTTAAATAGTTGTGAAGATGCAAATATATAAGACATTATTAATTTTACAAAACTTATTTAGACTAATTTTAAATAATATTTTTATTAAATCTAAATAAGGAATATTTACTTGAAGGATATTTTTAAATATAAATATTTAAAAACTAAGGAATTACTAACTTAAATACTGTTATAATAGTCTAAAATCACTATTAAATCTTTTTCATTTTTTAGAGAAAATGAATTTGATTTTATGAATTTATCTAATTTTTTCAACTTATCTAATTAAAATAGTTGATCGCAAATTTAAATAAATAGATGGGTTATAAATACTCATTTATTATTAAATACTTTTATATTTGTACTCCTTATTAAATTTTAAGGCCTCGTAGCATAACTGAATAGTGCACTTGATTACGGCTCAAGAGGTTGAAGGTTTGAATCCTTCCGAGGTCACGAAGGGAATTACAGAGATGTAGTTCCCTTTTTTATTTGATGTATACATTATT
>Ga0209709_10001479_pt1 | contig 21692 bp, 26 predicted proteins | sample ArcticOcean_MG_C_2_FD_187435 | JGI IMG/M metagenome (GOLD analysis project Ga0209709, IMG submission 187435) | Marine microbial communities from western Arctic Ocean - ArcticOcean_MG_CB4_136 (SPAdes) (version 2) | ecosystem: Environmental > Aquatic > Marine > Oceanic | place: Arctic Ocean...
AATAAACCTAACAATGATATTCCAAATGGTAAATCAAAAAATTGAATTAATTTTTTTTCAATTATGAATATGGAAAATAATATTTTATTAACAAATAAATTTGGAGAGTTTTCAACTTTTTTAATAAAATTGATATTTAAAATCTTAAAAAAAATAATTATTAAAGATATCGGTATAAATAAAAAAAAATTAAAATAGGTTAATTTAATTGTATCGAAATTTTTAAACAAATTTGATATTTGATTTTTATTATACCTTCTGTGATGACCCAATATTTTATCTTTAATAGAAAATAAAAATTTATAGGCTGGAACTGTTATTAATATATGGCCATTTCTATTAAGATTTTTATCTAATTTTATAAGTTCTTTTTTATCATATTTTATGTGTTCCAAAACATCTGCTAAAATTATTAAATCAAATTTTCTTTTTTTTATTTTTTCAATAATTCTAAATTTATTTTTATTTTTGTATTTTAATTTTAAATATTTTCTAGTTTCTGGGTGAGGTTCATAAATGTTAACAAAGCCAAATTTTGATAACATTTGAATATTGACACCACTTCCAGATCCAAAGTCTAAAATATTTAATTTTTTTTTTAAATTTTTTGTAATTGTATTTTCAATAATTTTTTTTCTAGCTTGAAACCACCAATGATTTGAGAAATTTTCTATGTGCCGTTTATAAACATCGTGTTTCATCGATTGACCTCTATGATTCTGGCGCGGGGTGGTTGAACCGCAGACCCTCAAGTTATGAGCCTGATCCATGTACCTTTCTGTCTGTAAAAATAGTCAAAAAACTTAAATAAGCAAGATAAAATTCTATAAACTTTATTATAGTGCGATAGAAATATGCCAAGAGGTTTGACAGAATAAAACTTATCTTTATTTTTCTAAAAAAATATGTCTTATGCAATCATATTATTACTAAAATTATGATAAAATTTATCAAAAAAATTTATAATATTTTGTATCTACGTACAATTTTTTATTTTGTAAATAAAACAAAAAATTTTCCAGCTGAAATTACTAATGAAGAAAGAAAAATTATAGAATTATCAGATAATTATTCTATGACAGGAACTATTAGAATGTGGGCTTTACTTCAATCTATTAAAAACGTAATTCAGAATAAAATTGATGGAGATATCGTAGAATGTGGAGTATGGATGGGTGGTAATCTCATTCTTTCACAAAAATATTTAGATCTTAGAAATGTTAAAAAGAAAATAATAGGTTTTGACACCTTTGGAGGGATGACGCAGCCAGAAGAAGTTGATATTGATTATAGAAATATTCCAGCATCGGACATGCACTTATTGCATAAAAAAAATGATAAAGAAAATAGTTGGGCATTTTGTAGTTTGGCAGATATAAATAAGAATTTAAACAATACTGTACCAATAAATAATATAAATTTAATTGAAGGAAAAGTTGAAGAAACTTTATTAAACGAAGAAAATTTACCAAGTAAAATTTCAATTTTAAGACTCGATACTGATTGGTATTCAAGTACCAAAGTAGAATTGGAAATCTTATATCCTAGATTGATGTCTGGTGGTTTTTTAATTATTGATGATTATGGACACTTTAAAGGATGTAAAAAGCAGTAGATGAATATTTTAAAAACGATATGCCTTACCTACATTATGTAGACTATACGTGTAGATTAATAATTAAGCCTTAAAATTATTGGAGACTTAAAAAATTTGATCAAGCCTGTTATTAAATATGAATGTATTTATAATTTTATCAATACTTGTAATTGTAATTGGAGTTATCTTGTTAGTAGCTTCTCCTTCAATTTTATTTAAATTGAACTGGGAAGAAAAAACAGGAAAAGAAAAGATCTTAATGTTCATGTTTTACGGTATTTTGGTTTATATAATAAATATTATTTTTTGGATCATCAAATAAGCAGAAGCGTTCTTTTATTTGTTGTCCCAAACTATGTTTCTATAATATTTATTTAGTAAAAAAGTGATTACAATTACAGATATATTGTGGATAGAAGGATAGAAAAAAACTGTTAGTTGTTTAGAAGTGAGTGTGAGATTGGTTGCGGGGGACGGATTTGAACCGCCGACCTTCAGGTTATGAGCCTGACGAGCTACCAGACTGCTCCACCCCGCGGTATATCTAAATTCTATTCTTAAGCTTGTTTAGCTTTTTAACTCTTTTAATATTTTCTTGCAGTATTCTTTTTTTCTTTTCAGAGGGTTTTTCGTAAACACTCTTGAGCTTAACTACTTTAAAGAATCCATCACGTTGTAGTTTTCTTTTCAGAACCCTAAGTGCTTGTTCAATATTATTATCTTTAACTTCTATTTTCATAAATACTTTCAAAAAAGTGAGTAATTATCACTATAAAATTTTGATGTCTATTAAATTTATTCACTATTTGAGACTTCTCTCAATTGTTTGGCTTTTTCTTTTTCTTTTTTCTCTCTTTTTATTCTTCTTTCCGCTTTTTCTAATGCTTCCGCAAGAATTTTTTGAGTAAATAAATTCATGGCTACAGGATCTTTTGGATTTAGATTGTTATAATTCCAATAGTTTTTGTTTTTTATAGAGGTTACGGAATTTTTAGTAATCCCAACCAACTTAGCAATTTGAGAATCTTTTAATACAGAGTGGTGTTTTATTAACCATAAAGCTGAGTCGGGCTTATCTTGTCTTTTAGATAGAGGTATATATTTTTTAATTTTTTTATTGGGGGTAGAAATTTCAATATCAACATTTTTAATTTGCAAAAATCTACTTTCGTCTTTTGATGACAGTTCAATTTCTTCTCTAGTTAATTGACCAGATATAATCGGGTTATATGCCATGATTCCTTTTGCTACCTCTCCATCGGCAATGCCCTGAATTTCCACTTCGTGTAAATTACAAAAGTTCGCAATCTGCTTAAATGTTAAGGTTGTATTTTCAACTAGCCAAACAGCAGTAGCCATTGGCATTAAAGGTGTATTGGACATTTAATCTTTCTTTTCTGACCTAAAGTTTTGGAATTTTTTATTAAATTTACTTACACGCCCTTTGTCCATAAGTTTTTGTTTTCCGCCAGTCCAGGCAGAATGTGATTTTGGATCAATTTCTAATTTTAATACATCACCTTCGGCTCCCCAAGTGGATCTTGTATCAAATTGTGAACCATCAGTCATTTCAACTTTAATAGTATGATAGTTTGGGTGAATGTCTTTTTTCATAACGAGACTTATAGCAAAAGATTTTCAGAAAACAATTAAAAGTTACATAATTTTGTAAGCATTTTTTCGTTAATAGCACTACTTGAGGCTCTTATCGTGATATTATCATTTTTTGATAAATCTATTGTATTAACTATTCCACCTGCTTCTTTGACTATTATTATGCCAGCAGCCACATCCCATAAATTTAATTTATTTTGAAAATAACCATCATATCTACCTGCAGCAACATAAGCCATATCTAGAGCTGCACTGCCCGATTTTCTTGTTATTAATTGGATATTTAAGTCTTCTTTGCCTCCTGTAGCAAATAAGCAATTGTCAATTTCTTTTTTTTTAGAAACTCTTATCCTTTTATTATTAAAAAAAGCTCCGTTATCTTTTTCGGCATAAAACATCTCATCTTTAATAGGGTCGTAGATCAAACCTGAAACAATTTCGTCTCCAGATTTTAAAGCAATAGAAATTGAGAAATGAGGTACACCGTGTAAAAAATTTGTAGTCCCATCTATTGGATCTATAATCCAAACATTTTCTTTATCTTTGTTTGTTTCTGAACCGTCTTCTTCACTGAGAATAGAATAATTTGGTTTTGCTTTTTTTAACTCTTCTATAATAATTTTTTCAGCTTTTGTGTCAGCATTTGAGACAAAATCTGATGGTCCTTTAATAGATACTTGTAATTTTTCGACTTCACCAAAATCTCTTATCAAAGCTTTTGAAGCCCTTTCGGAAGCTTTAATCATTATATTAAGATTTGCTGATATTGAATTCATAAAATTTATATTTTTTTAATGTATTCCATGGTTCTTGTGTCAACTATAATTTTATCTTCACTTTCAATAAATGGAGGTACTTGAATATTTATTCCATTATCTAAAGTTGCAGGCTTATATGAAGAGGATACAGTTTGTTTTTTAAGTGCCACATCAGTAGTTGCAACCACACATGTAACTTGGTTGGGCAGTTCTACAGTTAAAGGTTTTTCATTATAGAAACTGATACTTACTTCTAAGTTTTCAGTTAATAATTTACCCTTTTCTCCAATAATTTCTTTTTTAATATTAATTTGTTCAAAAGATTTTGGATCCATAAAATAATAATTAGTTTCATCACCATACAAATAATTAAATTTATTTTCATCCAAGGATGCTTTTTCTACTGACTCACTTGATCTAAATCTTTCATTTAATTTTGTATTTTTATTTACACTTTTCATTTCTACTTGTGCAAAAGCTCCACCTTTTCCAGGTTTTACATGTTGAGTTTTAAGGACTTGCCACAAATCATTTTTATATTCGATTAACATTCCAACTCTAATTTCACTTGCGTAAATTTTCATTTTAATTTTTTAATAGCTTCTAGTGGTTTATATTTTTTATTATTCCAAATGTAGTCTGAGATAGCTAAAAAGGTAGCTTTATTCAATAAGAGTTTTTTATAATTGCTTAGTTTTATTCCTCCAATAGCTACAATAGGAATATTAGTTATTTTTTTAGCCACATTTAAGATTTTTAAATTTGCTCTATGTTTAATTTTTTTTGTTTTAGATGAGTAAAAAGCTCCAAATGCTAAATAGTCAGCCCCATATTCAATTGCCTCTTTAGCTAAGTTTATTGAATTGTGACAGGTAATACCAATTATTTTATTTTTTAATATTTTTCTAGCCTTTAGGATTTTCATATCTTTTTGTCCCAAATGGCAACCATCTGCACTAAGTTTTTTAGCAAGTATTGGGTCATCATTTATTAGAAAATTAACTTTATATTTCTTGCAAATTTTTTTTATTTTTTTTCCAATAGAAATTTTATTGCTATTTGTCTCTTTTTTTAGTCTTAATTGAAAAAAACTTACTTTCTTTGAGCTTAATACTCGATCAAGTTCAGTATAAAAATCATTAGTTTTGATCTTATTTGGAGAAATTAAATAAATAAATTTGTTATTTTTTTTCAAGTTCTGCAGACCATTTTCCTTGAGCTGCAAGCGTACACATATTAGCTCTGTGGTTAAAGATATCTTGTGTGCCTTTAATATTTTTGATGTCTTTTGACCAAAACTCTAGAGCGCTTCTTTGTAAGGCTCTTCCATATGAATAGGTCATAATAAAATTTGTATCATTATGCTTATTAATTAAGTTTAAATTTTCTGTTGCTTCTTTTTCTGTTTGGCCACCCGATAAAAAAGCAATACCAGGAACTTCTGTTGGAACAGATTCTTTAAGACATTTTAATGTTAATTTGGCTATCTCTTCATTTTTAATTTTTTTATTAGAGCCTGATCCTGATAGAATCATATTTGGTTTTAATATTATTCCAGTTAAATCAACACCATGAAGAATTAGTTCTTCAAAACACTTTTTAATAACCTCAGTTGTTTTATTTAAACAATCTTCAGCCGAATGATTTCCATCCATTAATAACTCTGGTTCTACAATTGGAACCATCCCACTTTCTTGAACAAGCGCAGCATACCTTGCTAATGCATGTGCATTGGAGTTGATTGATAATTTGCTTGGATATTTTTTAGAGATAATATAAACGCCTCTCCATTTTGTAAATCGCGCTCCAATTTTATAGTATTCTTTTAACCTTTCTCTTAATCCATCAAGACCTTCTGTAATTTTTTCATCAGGCGAACTGGCTAAAACTTTTGCACCAGTATCCACTTTTATTCCAGGAACAGTTCCAGAAGCAGAAATTAATTCTGGTATAGTCTTTTTTGAACTTGATGTTTGTTTAATTGTTTCGTCATATAAAATTACTCCACCAATACAATTTTTCATATTTTCAGAGGCAAAAAGCGTTTCTCTAAACAAAAGTCTATTTTCAAAAGTTGAAGGAATGTTTACACTTTCAAGTCTTTTTGTCATTGTTTCTGTGCTTTCATCAGCAGCAAGGATACCTTTTCCCTTCGATAAAATTTTTAAAGCGATGTTATTTAAATCAGACATATTAACTTAAAGCCTTTATACCAGGTAGTTCTTTTCCTTCAAGGTATTCTAGAAAAGCACCACCAGCAGTTGAAACAAAATTAAATGAATCTAATTTATTAAACTTATTTATTACGGCAACTGTTTCCCCACCACCTGCAACAGAATAAATTTTATCTTTAGATTTTTTGTTGGCAATAATTTCTAAAATTTCTTTTGTTCCACTAGCGAAATTTGGATTTTCAAAATATCCAGCGGGTCCATTCCATAGCACTGTATTTGAGTTATTAATTACTTCTCTTATTGATGAGATGGTCTTAGGTCCTATATCTAATATCATTTCGTCATTGTTGACTTTATCAATTTCTTTTATTGTTCCATTTCCATCAAGGTCTTTTGAAACCACAACATCAAGAGGATAATATATTGAACATTTTTGTGTTTTAGATTTTTCTAATATTTTCTCAACTAAATCTTTATAACCATCATCACACATTGATTTACCTATATTCATTCCCACATTTTTTAGCATTGCATTGCCCATACCACCCACAATGATTATGTTATCAAAAATTTCAATTAAATTTGAAATAATTTTAATTTTTGTAGAAATTTTAGAGCCTCCAATAATACAGGTAATAGGCCTTGTAATTTCAGAGGTTATTTTTTTTAATGCATTTATTTCTTCAATAAATTGCAAACCACAATAAGACGGAATATATTCAGTGATTCCTTTAATTGAAGAATGTGCTCTATGAGAACAAGAAAAAGCATCATTAACATATACATCACCCAAGGTTGCAATTTTTTTTGAGAAAGAATCATCGTTCTGTTCTTCTTTTTCATAAAAACGTATATTTTCCATCATCATAATTGAACCATTAGGAATTTTATTAATTTCATCTAAAGTTTTTTCACTAATTTCATTTTTGTTAAATAAAATTTTTATATTCAAAAGATCCGAAAGTTTTTTTGAGATAGGCTCTAAAGACATTCCATTTACAATTTTTCCTTTAGGGCGCCCTATATGAGATAGTATTATTATTTTAGCTTTTTTTTCTATTAATAATTTGAGAGTAGGTAAGATTTTTATTATTCTTGATATCTCTGTTATTGACCCATTTTTCATAGGAACATTTAAATCAACTCTTACAATTACTTTTTTTCCTTTTAAAATAAGATTCTTGTCTAAAATACTATTCATTAAAATTTAAATCTTATGAAGATATTCAGCAATATCACACATTCTATTTGAGAAGCCCCATTCATTATCATACCACGCTGAAATTTTTCCCATATTTTTTCCAACTACACTCGTTAAAGAAGAGTCAATAATTGCTGAAGCTGAATTGTGATTAAAGTCAATTGAGACTAGTTTTTCTAAAGTGATTTCTAAAATTTTTTTTGATTGCTTTTTAGAAGCAAAAGTAAATGCCTCGTTAATTTTTTCTTTAGTTATTTCTTTTTTTGTACAAAAAACTAATTCTATTAGAGATACATTGGGAGTTGGAACTCTCATCGCAATACCTTCAAGTTTCCCTTTTAAAGAAGGAATGATTTCACCAATAGCTTTTGATGCACCTGTGGATGTTGGAACAATTGATTGACTGGCAGATCTTGCACGTCTTGGGTCTTTATGAGAGTTATCAAGTATTCTTTGGTCACTAGTAAACGCATGAATAGTAGTCATAAAACCTTTTTCAATTTCAAAATTTTTATTTAAGATATTTGCAACAGGCGCTAGACAATTAGTTGTACAAGAAGCGGCAGATATTATTTGATCATTTTTAGAAAGTATATTTTCATTTACTCCATACACAATTGTTTTATCAGCATTTTTACATGGGGCAGACACAATAACTTTTTTAGCACCATTTTTTATGTGTGCTAATAATTTGTCTTTAGAATTAAATTTTCCAGTGCATTCAAAGACATAATCAACGCCATGCTTTTTCCAATTGATATTCTCAATGCTTGATTCTTGAGAAAATAAAATTTTGTTTTTATTAATGATTAAATTATTTTCATCAAAATTAATGTCCGCATCAAATTTTCCATGAATAGAGTCATACTTTATAAGAGAACAGCTAACCTCAGAATTGGATCTATTATTTATATGTTTAATTTCTATATTCTTATTTTTACTTTCAATAATAGCACGAATTACCATTCTTCCAATTCTCCCCATTCCATTAATTCCAACTTTTATTGTCATATTTAATTCTTTACTAGGTTTTTAGTTTTTTTGGAAATATTTTCAGTCGTTAATCCAAAATGTTTATAAATTTGCTTATAGGGCGCACTTTTGCCAAATGCATCTATTCCAAAAGCGATACCCTCTGTTCCAACATATTTTTTCCAGCAATCTGTTGATGCTGCTTCAATTGAAATTTTAAACTTTGTTTCACTAAGAATTTTTTGCTTGTATGATTTTGACTGTAACTCAAAAAGATCTTGGCATGGTACTGATATAACTTTAGAATATATCTTATCTTTGGCCAATTTATGACCAACTTCAATGGCCAAATTAACCTCTGATCCGCTTGCCAGTATGGTTAAGTTGATCTTTTTATTTGTTCTTAAAACTTCATAAGCTCCAAAAGAACATTGGTTAGTATTTGAGTATTTTTTTCTAAAAGGCTTAAGGTTTTGTCTAGTTAAAGACAATACACTCGGTGTTTTGTTGTTTTTTAATGCTAATTCCCAACACTCAATAGTTTCCATTCTATCTGCTGGTCTAAACACATTTAAGTTTGGAATGGACCTTAATCCAGACAGCTGTTCTATTGGTTGATGAGTTGGACCATCTTCACCTAAGCCAATTGAGTCATGCGTCATTACATAAATAACTCTTTGTTTCATTAATGCTGATAATCGAATTGAAGGCTTACAATAGTCTGTAAATATTAAGAATGTACCACCATAAGGAATAAACTTACTATGCAGTGCAAGGCCATTCATTATTCCACACATTGCATGTTCTCTCACACCATAATGAATATAATCTCCGTTAAAGTCACCAGGTTTAATTATATTATGATATTTTGTTTTGGTGTTATTTGATCCAGCCAAATCTGCGGATCCTCCAATCAAAGTATTATTTTCTTTAGTAAGTGCATTTAATGTTAATTCAGAAGATTTTCTTGTGGCTAAGCTTTTAGTTTCTTTAATAGAATTTTTTTTTTCAAAATTAAATGCTTTAGAAAAATTATTTTTTAAAAGTTTATTTATATTTTGTTTTTTTCTTTTATAAAATTTATTCCAACTTGTTTCAAGTTTTTTACCTTTATCACCAATTTTTTTCCACTCGTTTAAAATATTATTAGGAATTTCAAATGGCTTGTGTTCCCAATTCAACACTTTTCGAACAAGTTTAATTTCATCTGTTCCAAGAGGGCTTCCATGCGATGAGGCATTACCTGATTTATTAGGCGATCCAAAACCTATTTTTGTTTTACAGGAAATTACCGTAGGTTTCTTTGCATTCTGGACTTTTTTTAATGCTTTAAATATTTCTTTTTCATTGTGACCATTAATAAGAATATAATCCCAACCATAGCTTTCAAATCTTTTTTTAAAATTATCTGAAACTGTTAGGTTAGTTGGTCCATCAATTGATATTGAGTTATTATCAAACAACATAACTAAGTTTTTTAATCTTAAATGGCCAGCTAAACTCATTGCTTCGTGACTTATACCTTCCATCAAACAACCATCACCAGCCAAAACATATGTTTTGTGATTGATTATATTTTTTCCTAGTTTTTTTTTTAAAATTTCTTCAGCTATTGCAAATCCAACTGAATTAGCAATTCCCTGTCCTAATGGACCGGTTGTTGTTTCAATTCCTGTTCCTGGGTGGTATTCAGGGTGTCCTGCACAAATGCTGTTTAATTGTCTAAAGTTCTTAATATCTTTTAAAGAAATACTTTTGTAACCGGTTAGATATAACAAAGAGTAAAGAAGCATAGAGCCATGTCCTGCCGACAAAACAAACCTGTCTCTATTTAACCAATTTGGATTTTTTGGGTTAAATTTAAGGAAATTCTTAAACAATACTGTTGCAACGTCAGCCATTCCCATTGGCATACCAGGATGACCGGAATTTGCTTTTTGGACAGCATCCATTGACAAAAACCTTATAGTATTTGATAAATCTTTATGTAGTTTATTCAAAAATTATCCTATCTAGACTAAGAAGACTCAATTTAATATTATAAATATATATATATGAAAACTCACAGTGAAAAAGAAAAAAAACTAGAATTCGCACTCGATAAGTTAAAAAACTTGCATCTTCAAGGTCCAAGTTTAAAAACAAATTTACAAAATTTGAATTCACAAAAAAATCAATTAGAAATTGAAAAAAAAGAAATTGAGGGCAAATATGAAAGCTTAATGAACGAACACAAGGTACTTAGTCAAAAATTAGAGGAAATAAGTAAAAAAAAAATTAATGAACAAAAAAAAGAAACAGAGTTTTCAGAAAAAATTGATGAATTAAATCAAGAAACAGATACCTTGCTAGAGGAAATAGATAAATGGCAAATGTAAGTATTAAATTTAATAATAAAGAGTTTTTGTTATCTTGTGATAATGGACAAGAGGAGCATCTAAAAGAACTTTCACTTCATTTAAATAATAAGTTTGATGATTTGAAAAACCAATTAGGAAATATCGGAGAGAATAAACTTTTATTAATTTCTTCAATAAAAATAATGGATGAATATTTTGAAACAAAAAAAAATATTGACAACAAAAAAGAAGAGTTAAAAAATTTATCAAATAAGTTTAGAGAATTGAAATCTTTGGTTTATGAATATAAGGAAAAAAAAGAAGAGGAAATTAAACTTTTAGATGAAGAGCAGAAAAAAATAAAAGAAGAAATTGAAAAAAATAAAAAAGATTATGAAAAAATAATTGAAGAAGCTGCAGACAAAATTGAAAATTTTGTTGAAAAAAATAATTTAGAAAATCCCATTCAATAAATTTGTGCTAAAGTCTAAATTAAGAAAAAAAATTCTTAAGTTTAGACAAGTAGCTAATAATAAAAATATCAAAATAGATTTTGATAAAATCATAAAATTGCTGAAAAAAGAAAAAATTACTAAAAAAAATATAGGTGGCTATTATCCTGTAAATTTTGAAGTTGATGATTTACATATATTAAAAGAATTTAAAAAAAGAAAGTTTAATATTTCTTTACCAAAAATAAAAAAAAATTTTGATATGGATTTTTATAAGTGGTCGTTTAATCATCCATTAAAAATAAACAAATATGGTATTCCTGAGCCAGATTCTAATTTTTTAATGTATCCTGATGTTTTATTGGTACCACTTGTTGCTTTTGATGAAAAATTAAACAGACTTGGATATGGTGGAGGATATTATGATCGTTTAATACAAAAATTAAATAAAAAGAAAAAAATTCTTAAGATAGGTCTAGCTCTAACTGTTCAAAAAATTAATAAAGTTCCGATAAATAAATATGATCAAAAGTTAGATTATATTGTAACCAATAAAGGTGTTATAAAATGAAAATTCTTTTTTTAGGTGATGTAGTCGGAATTTCTGGACGCTCAATGATTTTTAATAATTTACTTTCAGAAATTAAAAATAAAAAAATTGATTTTGTTATTGTAAATGGTGAAAACGCAGCCGATGAAGGTGTGGGAATAACGGAAGAAATATGTAAAGATTTTTTTAATTGTGGGGTAGATACAATTACAACAGGAAACCATGTTTGGGAACAAAAAGAAACGATGTCTCATATTGAAAAAGAAAATAGGCTTTTAAGGCCCAAAAATTTATTTGAACCCTCCCCAGGAAAAGGTTTTGGAGTATTTATTGCAAAAAATGGAATGAAAGTAGGTGTTCTTAATTTGATGGGAAATGTGTTTATGAAAAAGAGTGAAGATGTATTTAAGGCTGCAGAAAATTTTGTGAAAAAATATAAACTAAAGGAGCACTATGATTTTCTAGTAGTTGATTTTCATGGAGAAGTTACAAGTGAAAAAGTAGCCATGGGCCATTTTTTTGATGGTAACGCAACATTAGTTGTTGGCACCCACACACATATTCCAACAAATGATGCAAGAGTATTAAAAGGTGGTACCGCTTATCAAACTGATGCGGGAATGTGTGGAGATTATGATTCTGTAATTGGAATGAATAAAGATAATTCAATTAATAGATTTTTAAATAAAAAATCTATCAAACATTTTCCAGCAACAGGTAATGCTAGTTTGTGTGGTGTCACTGTTGATTGTGATGTAAAAACAGGATTGGCAATCAATATAAAAAGTTTTATATATGGAGGTGAATTAAAAAATTCTTATTAACTATTATGTCAGGTCATTCTAAATGGGCAAGTATAAAACATTCTAAAGGCAAAGCTGATAAACAAAGATCTAAAATATTTTCTAAGCTTTCAAAAGAAATTAGTGTAGCTGCAAAAATGGGAGATAAAGATCCCAATATGAATCCCAGACTTAGGTCGGCAATTCAAACTGCAAGATCGGCCAATATGCCAAAAGATAATATTGAAAGAGCTATTGATAAATCGTCTGCTAACACTGAAACAAATTTTGAAAACTTAAGATACGAAGGATTTGGACCAGATAAAATAGCAGTTATTGTTGAAGCTTTAACGGACAATAAGAATAGAACTGCTTCTAATATTAGAACGATATTTCAAAAAAGTGGTGGAAACTTAGGAACACAAGGCTCAGCATCACATAATTTTAATCAATTAGGTATTATTAAAATTGATAAAAAAGAAAAATCAGAGGAACAAATTTTCGAGTTAGCAATTGAATCTGGTGCTGACGAATGTATTACAAATGATAATTTTTATGAAATTCAATGTTCAATGAGTGAAATTTATAATGTAAAAAAAAATTTAGAGAAAACAATTTCAAATTTTATTTCAACTGAAATTGAATGGGTACCACTAAATAGTGTTGATGTAGAAAAAGATAAAACAGAAATTGCAATTGAATTTTTAGAGACTCTTGAAGATGATGACGATGTTCAAAACGTTTACTCAAATATAAATTTTGGAAATAACTAATGCTTATAATTGGTATTGACCCAGGTATAACTGGATCTATATGTTTTTTTGAAGATGGAAAAATAATAGATGTAGTTGAAATGCCCAATATGCCAGAAGGTAAAAAAAATAAAAGACAAGTTAATGGTGCTCAAGTATTTCACGAAATTTCTTCAAGAATCAAAAATTTAAAAAAGGAAAATATTAAAGTAATTATAGAACAAGTCTCAGCTATGCCAGGCCAAGGAGTAACCAGTATGTTTAATTTTGGGCAATCTTTTGGAATTTTAAAAGGAATATGTTCTGCTATGCAATTACCAATGTATTTTGTTAGGCCAGCAAAATGGAAAAAATATTTTAATCTTATTAATTCAGAAAAAGACGCAAGTAGAACTAAAGCAATAGAGGTGTTTCCTTATTTTTCTTCTCAATTATCTAGAAAAAAGGACACTAATAAAGCAGACGCAATCTTAATTGCCAGTTTTTATTATGAGACGTATAAATTAGATGAATAAATTAAGATCCATTAAGACAAATTGATGACACATTTTAGTGTGAAATCTTCATTATGGAAGCTGATATCACATCTCAAGCTGTAGGGCTTGCGTCAAATACTGATTTTACACTATGGAGCTTATTTATACGTGCTGACTTAATAGTTAAATCAGTAATACTAATGTTAATTGGTTGCTCTGTATATTCGTGGGCGATCATTATTGAAAAATTTAAATTATTTAAAAAAATTAATATAGAATCTGACGAGTTTGAGGAAAAATTTTGGAAATCAAAATCTGCAGAAACATTTTATCACAATTTACCCGCAAACCTGGAAAACCCCCTGAGCTTGCTGTTTAGAGATTCTATGCAAACCTTATTGAAAGCTAAATCCAAATCAAATTTAAATGAAAGAATGAGTAGTATGCTTGAAGTTAATATTGAAAAGCAAATGGTAAAACTTGATAAAGGCTTTACTTTTTTGGCAACCGTTGGTTCTACAGCCCCTTTTATTGGATTATTTGGAACTGTCTGGGGAATAATGAATTCATTTCAGTCAATTGCAATTTCTAGAAATACAAGTTTAGCAATTGTTGCGCCGGGTATTGCTGAAGCGTTATTTGCAACCGCACTTGGCTTATTAGCTGCTATCCCAGCAGTTGTTGCTTATAATAAATTTAATAACGACTCTAAAAAATATTCACAAAAATTAGAAAATTTTTCTAAAAGATTTTTATCAATAATTTAAAATGGCTTTTAAACTCAATCGTTCATCAAAAGAACCTATGAGTGAAATTAATGTTACACCTTTTGTAGATGTAATGTTAGTTTTATTAATAATTTTCATGGTAACGGCACCATTATTGACTGTAGGAGTGCAAGTTGATTTACCCGAGAGTTCTGCCGATTCTCTTCCTGAAGAAGCCGAACCTTTAACATTAAGTATTAATTCAAAAGGAGAAATTTTTATTCAAGAATCTAAAGTAGAGTTTGAAAAAATTATTGCAAAAATATTAGCAGTATCAAAAAACAGAACAGATACTAGAATTTATGTCAGAGGAGATAAATCAATAAACTATGGGCGAGTTTTAGAAATAATGGGCATGTTATCTGGATCTGGATTTACAAAAGTAGCATTAATTTCTGAGCCTTATAAGGAAAGGTAGTGTAAGTGAATAGAAGCATTGTTATTTCTTCTGGTTTTCATATTTTAATGGTTATAATTACAGCTATGAGTTTACCATTTTTGTCAAAAAAACCAATTGACCTTCCGCCAATAGTTTCTGTTGAACTTATTCAAATTACAGATCAAACAAATATTCCTTTTGCACCAAAAGTAAAAAAAATAATTGAAAAAGTAAAAAAAAAAGAAAAAGAAAAATTAGTTTCTGAGCAAGCTCCACCTAAAAAGGTTAAAAAAGAAAAACCCGATGCAGTTCCATTACCAGACAAAAAAATTGAAAAAGTTGAAAAGATAGAGAATAAAAAACAAAATCCTGAAAAAATAGACAATAAAGTTAAACAAGTCTCAGAGTTTGAAAAAAAAGAGTTGTTTAATCCAGATAATATTGCTGCACTTATTGATAAATCTAAAGAAGAAGTGGCAGAAAGCACCAATAAACTAGATAAGATTACACAAGATCAAGATAAAACTATAGAATTAGGAGGATTATCTTTAAGTGAAGAAGATGCCCTAAAAGCTCAAATATTTGGATGTTGGAGTATTCCCTTAGGTTTGCCATATAGTGAAAACTTAATAGTTAGAATAAAACTCAAGTTAAAACCAGATGGATCTGTTATAAGGTCTGAAATACTAGATCATGCAAGAATGAATAAACCAGGTCAAAAATTTTATAAAGTTTTAGCAGAAAGTGCTTTAAGAGCGATCAAACTATGCTCACCACTTAGGGTTCCAACTACTGGTTATGAAAAATGGAAAGAATTACAATTAAATTTTGATGCAAGAGAAATGCTTGAAGGGTAAAATGAAAAACATATATATATTAATATTATTAATTTTAATGCCCATCAAAGCTTTTGCTTTAGTAGAGGTCGATATAACAAGGGGTAATTTAAGTCCATTACCAGTTGCCGTATCTCCTTTATCTATAGATAAGAAATCTAAAGAAAATTTTGAAAAATTATTAAAAAAAAAAGATATTGGCTCTGAAATCTCTATAATAGTTGAAAATAATTTAAAACAAACAGGACTATTTAATCCGCTAAATAAAGATGCATTTTTACAAGAACCTAATATTGCACATTTAAAACCAAGGTTTGAAGATTGGGCGTTAATAAAAGCTCAAGTGTTGGTAACTGGGAAAGTATCATTTGTTAATAAAAAATTAAGAGTTGAATTTAGACTGTGGGATATCTTAGCGGGTAAAGAAATAATGGCTTTAGCTTTTACAACTGTCCCTACTAACTGGAGAAGAGTTGGCCATATTATCACTGATAAAGTTTATGAAACATTAACAGGAGAAAAAGGATACTTTGACACTAGAGTTATTTATGTGGCTGAAGAAGGTCCAAAAACTAATAGAGTTAAAAAGTTAGCAATTATGGACCAAGATGGTTTTAATACCAAGTATTTAACATTGGGAAATGAATTGGTCTTAACTCCAAGATTTAACCCAACAAATCAAATGGTTACATATCTTTCTTATTTTAGAAACTTACCTAGAGTATATTTATTAGACATTGAAACTGGGACTCAAGAAGTTGTAGGTGATTTTCCAGGGATGACATTTGCCCCAAGGTTTTCACCTGAAGGAAAAAAAATAATAATGAGTTTTGCAATGGATGGAAATTCTGAGATATATACGATGGATCTTGAAAATAGAGTCGTGGAAAAAATAACAAATCATCCATCTATTGATACTTCACCATCTTATTCTCCCGATGGAAAATACATTTGTTTCAATTCTGATAGAAGTGGATACCAACAAATTTATGTAATGAAAAGTGATGGTTCAAACGTGAAAAGAATTTCTTTTGGCAAAGGGTTATATGGGACGCCAGTTTGGTCACCTAGAGGAGATTTGATAGCTTTTACAAAATTACATAAAGGAAAATTTTATATCGGAGTTATGAGAACTGATGGAACAGGAGAAAGATTATTAACTGAGAACTTTTATCAAGAAGCTCCATCCTGGTCACCCAATGGGAGAGTTTTAATATTTTATAGAGAAACAAAGACTAATTCAAAAGGCGAAGGATTTTCAGCAAAATTGTGGTCTATTGATTTAACAGGTTACAATGAGAGACAGGTAAAGACTAAAACTGATGCTTCAGACCCATCCTGGTCATCTTTATTAAGTAATTAATAGTTAAATGTGTTGATTTTTTAGCTTGAAACATCTATTTAGTTGTGAAAAAGTTACTTTATTCAATTTAAGGAGCAACAATGAACTTAGGCAAGATTTTAAAAAATGGATTTTTAATTTTAGTAGCAAGTTTAGTATTATCAGCTTGTGCCACTCAAAAAAAATCAACAGGACAAATGCAAGGTGATGTTTACACTGGAACAGACACTATAAAATATTTAGCAAAAGGAGTTCCTGATAGAGTTTTTTTTGGAACTAATGAAAATATTTTAACAACAGCATCAAGAGATACTCTTAGAAAACAAGCTGCTTGGTTAAGAAAAAACTCTAACGTAAATGTAGTATTAGAAGGTCACGCTGATGAAAGAGGTACTAGAGAGTATAACTTAGCATTAGGTGAAAGAAGAGCTAATTCTGCAAAAGACTATTTGATGACTTATGGAATTTCTTCAAACAGAATTTCGGTAACTAGTTATGGAAAAGAAAGACCTATAGACTCAGGTTCAAATCCACTAGCTTGGTCAAAAAACAGAAGATCTGTTACAGTTAAAGCTAATTAATATAAAAAATTTTAAAAAGACCCTGACATGAAAGTGTTAAGGGTCTTTTTTTTGCCATCATTTTAATTACAAATTGAAGTAATGTTCAAATTTAAAAATTTTATATTCATAAATCTTTTTTTAATTTTTGTATCGTTTTTTAGCAATACTTTTGCTGATAATCACAATTTATTTGAAATTTTAGAAAAAATACAAAAAGATCTAAAGACCCTAGAAAGAGCAGTATACTCAAACTCCATAAGTTCTTCTACCGGCAATGAAGATAGCGCATCAAGTATTTCAAATGATAATTCGGAGGATGTCTTAACGAGACATTTATTGAAGCTATCAGAAATAGAAAATCAATTTCAAGAACTGACCAATAAGTTTGAAGAAATAAATTTTAAATTAGATAAATTATCAAATAGACTTTCAAAAATACAAGCAGATAATCAAATAAGATTTCAAGATTTAGAAAGTGGGAATGTAAGTTTTAATAATGAAACAATTTTAAAACCTAAAAAAGAAATAGTTAAAAAATTACCAGGATCATCAGAACCACAGGATCTAGGCTCTATCTCCTATAAGGACTCAGAACCAACTACTGAAAAACAACAAATTCAATCAGTGGAAACAGTAGGAACGGTAATAACAGAAACTTTTGAGTCAGTAGAAAAATTATTACCCGACGTGACTCCTGAAAAGCAATATGAGTTTGCAAGTAGTTTTTTGCAGATAGGTGACTACAATACTGCAGAAAGAACATTTAGAGAATTTGTAGAAACAAATCCTAAGCATAAGTTAGCCGGCAGTGCACAATACTGGTATGCCGAAACATTCAGAATAAGACAATTATACACTGATGCAGCAGCTGCTTTTCTAGAGGGATATCAAAAGTATCCCAAAAGTGAGAAGGCTCCTATAAATTTATTAAGACTGGGTGTGTCAATGGTTCAAATTGGAGAAAAAGAACAAGGTTGCAAAATGATAATAGCAATAAAAAAAACATATCCAAAAGCAGAACTATCTGTTTTGCAAAAAGCAAAATTTGAGGCAAAAAAGTTTGATTGCAAAAAACAAAAATCTTAAAATTATCCTAAAACATTTAGATAATAATAAAATACGCAAAAGTTTTGTAGAATTTAAAAGAAATTTAAATAAAAATGAAAATTTTGCTGTAGCGGTATCAGGAGGCCCTGATAGTCTATCTTTATCTTTTTTATCAAAGTGTCTTTCAGTAAAAAATAAAAATAAAATAAAATTTTATATAGTTGATCATAAATTAAGGAAAAATTCATCTTTAGAAGCGAAATTGGTTTGCACCATGCTAAAAAAAATTAGAATCAATTGTAATGTTTTAACGTGGAGAGGTAAAAAACCAGAAAGCAATATTCAAGCCATAGCTCGAAAAAAAAGATACTCTCTTTTAACAAATCAATGTAAAAAAGATAATATAAATAATCTTCTTTTAGGTCATCACATAGATGATTTGTACGAAAATTTTTTAATTAGATTACTTAGAGGCAGTGGATTAAAAGGTTTAACATCTTTTGGCAATAAGTCAGAATATAAAATTAATGGTATTAATATTTTAAGACCATTGATGAATCTAGAAAAAGATGATCTGATTTATATTTCTCAAAAAGTATTTGGTCACTATATAAGAGACCCTTCTAATTTAGATGAAAATTTTAAAAGAGTTAAAATTAGGAACTTAATAAGCAATTTAAAAGAAGAAGGTTTAGATAAGGAAAAACTTAAACTTACAATAAATAACTTAAAAGATTCGGAAAATTCAATTAATTTCTATGTTAAGAAAAATATTGATAACAACACAACTTTCTTTAAAAAGAAAAATACTTTCTTTGTTAGAAAATTTTTTTTTGATCAACCTAACGAAATAGTTTTTAGATCTCTATCATTTTTAATTAAAGTAATTGGTGGTAAATACTATAATGTGAGAGGAAAAAATATTCAAAATTTGATTAAAAAAATTAAAAAAGGTGAAGTTAAAAAAAAAACTACACTTGGTAGATGTTTTGTTGAAAAATTTCAAAAAACTATAATAATTTCGAGAGAAAATTGATTTATTAGTTAAATTCTGTAACAATTTGACACTTGTTTAATTTGTGATAATTCTTATCTTACTTGTATGAACATAAAAAATCTAGCAATGTGGGCTATAATAGTTTTTTTAACTATTGGTCTTTATAATATGTTTAAGAATCCACAGGGTTCGACAAATACAAAAAATACAATTATATTTTCAGAGTTTTTATCAGAAGTTGAAAATGGAAGAGTAGTTAAAGTAGAAATTAAAGGAAAAAATATTAAGGGTCTTTTATCTGATGGAAATACATTTTCTACTTACTCTCCAAATGATCCAAATCTTATAGAAAAACTCTCTAATAAGGGCGTAAGTATATCGGCAGCACCAATTGAGGATGAAATGCCATCACTACTAGGTATTCTTCTCTCATGGTTTCCAATGTTATTATTAATTGCAGTTTGGATTTTCTTTATGAGACAAATGCAAGGTGGTAAAGGGGGAGCTATGGGTTTTGGAAAATCAAAAGCGAAAATGATGAATCAATTAAAAGGTAAAGTTACCTTTAATGATGTGGCAGGTATTGAGGAGGCCAAAGAAGAAGTAGAAGAAGTTGTTGAATTTTTGAAAGATCCAAAAAAATTTAGTAGACTTGGGGGGAAAATACCAAGAGGCTGTTTATTGGTTGGGCAACCAGGAACAGGTAAAACTTTACTTGCGAGAGCAATTGCTGGAGAGGCAGGAGTTCCTTTCTTTACAATATCAGGATCAGATTTTGTTGAAATGTTTGTCGGTGTTGGAGCCTCTAGAGTTAGAGACATGTTTGAACAAGGTAAAAAACATTCACCATGCATTATATTTATTGATGAAATCGATGCAGTCGGAAGAAGTAGAGGTGCTGGCCTTGGGGGTGGAAATGATGAAAGAGAACAAACTTTAAATCAATTATTAGTTGAGATGGATGGTTTTGAAACTAATGAAGGAGTAATAATTATTGCCGCTACGAATAGACCCGATGTATTAGACCCAGCTTTATTAAGGCCTGGTAGATTTGATAGACAGGTAGTTGTTGGACTTCCTGATATTATTGGAAGAGAAAAAATTTTAAAAGTACATATTAAAAAAATTAAAATGGCCCCAGATGTAAATTTAAGAACCATAGCAAGAGGAACCCCAGGTTTTTCAGGAGCAGATTTGGCCAATATAGTTAATGAAGCTGCATTACTAGCAGCGAGAAGAAACAAAAGAATAGTCACTTTAAATGAATTTGAAGAAGCTAGAGATAAAGTAATGATGGGCTCTGAAAGAAGATCGATGATAATGACTGAGGAAGAAAAAACTCTAACTGCTTATCATGAAGCAGGACACGCAATTGTAACTATTAATGAAGATGCAGCTCACCCTATTCATAAAGCAACAATTATTCCAAGAGGCAGAGCGTTAGGAATGGTTATGCAATTACCAGAAAGAGATGAATTATCACAAACAAGAGAACAGCTTCATGCACAATTAGCAATAGCAATGGGTGGAAGAGTAGCGGAAGAAATAATTTTTGGAGATGACAAAGTGACCACTGGAGCATCTAGTGATATTGAACAGGCAACAAAAAGAGCAAGAGCCATGGTGATGAAAGCTGGTTTAAGTAAGGAATTAGGACCTGTATCATATGGCGAAAATGAAGAAGAGGTATTTTTAGGAAGATCTGTGGCCAGAACACAAAATATGTCTGAAGAAACCTCAAAAAAAGTTGATTCAGAAATAAGAAAGATTGTAGATAAAGGCTATAACAGAGCAAGAAAAGTCTTAACGGAAAAAATTGATGACTTGCATAAACTAGCAAAAGCACTTTTAACTTATGAAACTTTATCAGGTGAAGAAATTGAGAATTTAATAAATAAAAATATTTATCCAGCAAATAAGGAAGACTTAAAAGTTGAAGATGATGATAAAGGATCAGCCCTAGGATCTATAGGTCTTAAGCCAACAATAGTTCACTAAGATACAATGAAAAAATATTACACACGGGTGTGTAATTTTTATTATGGCGAAGACTCAATTAAATTAATTAAACTAAAAAAAAATTTACCCTTAAAT
>Ga0209709_10001480_pt1 | contig 21688 bp, 17 predicted proteins | sample ArcticOcean_MG_C_2_FD_187435 | JGI IMG/M metagenome (GOLD analysis project Ga0209709, IMG submission 187435) | Marine microbial communities from western Arctic Ocean - ArcticOcean_MG_CB4_136 (SPAdes) (version 2) | ecosystem: Environmental > Aquatic > Marine > Oceanic | place: Arctic Ocean...
TGTCCTTGAACATCATCTCGAGCAGTTGGCTCCTCGATCCAAATTGGTTTAAATTCAATAAGATGCTTCATATATTCAATTGCTTCATCCACTCCCCATAATTGGTTGCAATCAAGCATCAATTGAGAATTGTCTCCGATAATATTTCTTATAAAGCCAAGCCTCTCTTTATCAAATGAGATATCTTGCCCTACTTTCATTTTAAAAGAATCAAATCCATTTGCCTGCATTGCTTTTATAGTTTTAGTTATTTCTTCATCTGATAGACCCAACCAACCAGCTGTTGAGTATGCTTTAGGACCTTGATTGATTTTTAATCTCTCGAGCTCATTGTGCTCTTCAATTTTTTCATTAAGAATCTGTAATGCTTCTTCCCGAGTTAATGCGTCTTCTAGATAACGCCAATCAATTGCATCAACAATCTTTTCAGGGGGCATATCCACGAGCAATTTCCACATTGGTTTTTTTTCAAACTTAGCCCAGGCATCCCAAAGAGCATTTATAACTGAACCAAGAGCCATTCTGTTGACCCCGTCAGCCAGCCATCTAAGTTGATGGTGATCATTGATGAGCTTATAAACAATGCCAGGATTTTTCATGAATTCAGAAAAGTCGTAGTCTTCAAGCAATTTTGCTATATCTTTTACTCCATATGCTATCCAATCATTTCCTGCTCCTGAGGTAAAGCAAACAGAATTTCCTTGGATGCCGTTATCTAGGTTTATCTTTGTGTAAACACATGAATAATTTGGTTTTTTATGAAATGGATCTGAGCCTAATAAAGTATCAGAAGTAGGCACCCTGATATCTGTAACTTGAATATCTTTAATTTTTATCATTTTTTTGCTTACAACTTAGAGGGAATTATTAAAAAATACTATTTATGAAGGTTTAAGATGCTTGAGATTTTATACTTAGCAACTGAAAGTAGATTTCTTATTAATTTGGAAAATACTCCTTTTCTCTGGATTTCAAAGTTTAAAGTAATCCTCGGTTTTGTAGATTTATGCGCACCTTTTCTATGATAGCCCGAGGTATTTGCAAGAACAAAGGTTCCTTTTGGTCCGGTAAATGTTTTGAGTTTATATTTTTCAATTGCATCTCTTAATACCCCATTTCTAACTCGTGTAGAACCTGAGCTATGAAAATCCTCGCTTAAAACTGCCTTATTGGTTTGCTTAGATCTAAAGGCAGCATCCATATATGAGCCTTCAAGATATTCAAAGGGAGCATTAGTTGCATCTATATCCTGAAGATATATAAAACCCTTTGCAATACTTGAGAAAGTATCTTGATGCATTTCTGAATTTGAATTCTCCCCAAATACGATGCCAAGTTGAAATGAAATATCCTTGAACTCGCAATGATATCCGGCTAATACGGACAAGTAGTATTTAAAATCAGCTTTTAGAGAGTTAGTAATAAGTTCGAGTATCTCTTCATTATCCTCCTCAGAAAATAAAAAGTATGCAGAGAAAGAATCTTCAATTTGCTGGTTTTTTCCATCTTTAAAATAAGGTCTTGCGCCTGCATGGTGTGGCTTAGAATAATTTAGAACATCTTCTATATATCCATCGATTAATGCCATATTTTGAATGTTAGTTTCATAAAAACCCTTCTTAAATATTTCAAATAATTCTTTTTGAATCCGTGTGGGAGAGGCACTAATAACAAGAGAAGAAACTTTAATATCAAAGATAGTCCTCAATTCATCATATTTTGTTTTTGCAAATAACTTAGTTGACGGCGCTTTATGGGAAGCCCATCCCAAAAAAACTATATCCTTGATAATATCTGGCATAAATCTATATATTTTTTTAAGTAAAAAGGAATAAACAGCGTATATTTTTTTAATATTTATTCTTGAATTTAAATTTTTTTTATATAAATCTTTTTGATTTGTATGAAAGCTTATGTTGTTGGCAAACATATGTTCAATTTTATCAATACCAATTAAATCTTTTGAATTATTCATATTTTATGACACCTAGCCCTGATCAGGGGCTACTTTTGAAAGCGAAGTTATAAGTTCCATATCCTCTTTGCTCTTAAGCAAAAAGCTACTCCACTTTGAAGAGTTAACCAAATAAGTATTTTCGTCAAATAGCTGCCCTTTTGAAAGCATGCCCATCATTTTTCTACTCCAACCCATCATCGCATAATTAAAAAATTTAATATATTTTAGATCTTGGGTTCTAGCAAAACCATTTTTCCAATTAAAATTGAGAGGCTTTTCATTAAAAATAGCATGGACTTGTGAAAGGTTGTAAGAAATACCTGAGCACCATTTTTCATCATCGGAAACTTTTACAAAATTCTTAATGTCGCTTATTGTTTGCAAGGGGCTTGCTGTATTAACCCAAAAAACTTTTTCCCCTTCATGATGATCTAAGAAATCAAAAACCACCTGATCGCTCGTTGCTGCTGATGTTGCCAACTCATTGGATCTCAAATAAAAATCTACGCCTAATCTGCGTGAGATTTCCTCTAATTCAGGATCATCAGTATTAATTACCACGCGATCAAAAACCTCACTCATCAAAGCTTTCTTTAAAGTAATTTCTAATACAGTAAGTTCTCCAATTTTTAGATAGTTTTTTTTTGCCAACCTAACAGATCCTTTTCTTACCGGCACCATGCAAATATTCATATTTAGTATTTTTTTTAATCTAACTGAGAATTTTAATAATTATGCATTAAATAATTTATTTATTCTAAAATCTTAATATCTTCCCAATTAGATCCATTCACAAGACTCGCATGAGCAGCTTCAATCACAATTGTGCTAATAAGAGATTCTTTAAAAGTTGGCCTTTCACATTCAAGGTCCGATAAAGCCCTAAATCCTTCTTCTAATTCAAGAACATCAGCCAGGAAAGTATTTACGCTATCAATACCATAGCCACGCCAATGAATATTTCCATCATCGGTTCCATATTGCATACAAAAATCTGGATTTATATGTTGAACTCCAAGTTCATCTGTATTGATTCTAATTCCACGCTCTTTTTGATCAGCTTCATAGCGACCTTTTGAACCAATGAATTTAATTTTTTGATCTGACATTGCTGAACTGTTCTCTGGATCAATCCAACTAGTTAATATGGTTTCAGAGAACTTAATTCCATCAGGCATTTCCCATTCAATAATGCATTGAATTGCATCATAGGTATCAATATTATGTTTTATAATTTCAGTCTTTTGTCCAATTGCCATAACACGCCTTGGTAAAGCTGAAGTCACAAATCTGATAACATCAATATAATGAACTCCTAGATATTGAAGGATGCTGGTTTTAGATGCCCAATCTTTAAAAAATGAAATAGGTACGGATTTTCTCTGGCTATATTCAATCCAGCAATTTAAGGGATCGCCTAACTCTCCAGATTTAAATCTGTCACGTAAAATTATATTCGATTTGTCCCAACGTTTATGGAACTCGACCGCACCATAAAGATTATTTTGCCTAGCCAAATCGACTAAATCTTGGCCCTCAGCATAAGTAGGTGTCAGCGGCTTGACTATAAGAGTATGCAAACCAGCTTGGAGACAATCTTTTGCGATTTGATAATGCAAATGGTCTGGTACAGCAATAATTACACATGCAGGTTTTTTACAATTTTTTAATACTTGCAGATATTCATTATGCTTTTGTGATCCATTGTCTGGGTAGCAACTTATATCAAGCTTAACTCCAGTTTTAACCTCAAGCTGTTTGGCTTTATGAAATAGTTCCTTTGATGATTGAGAAGAGGTTGAGACGCAGTGGATGCCTCCTATATTTTGGTTAGATCTTGCCCACTCAAAAATTGCAGGCAAAATTGTTCCATAGCCATCTGTTCCTTTTCCGCAAACATATAGCCCAGCCCCTATAATAATTATGTCAATTTTTTTCATAAATTCTTTTCCATTAAAATATTAAACAATTACAGAGCTAAGGATAAAAAATATCAATTTTAATAGGATTATCTCATATTTGATGCATTGCAAAACTTTAGCTCTTTATTAAACGATGGTAGGCAAGAATTTTTTCAATTGTTTCATTCCAATTATCAGATAAACTCATTAACTCATTGTAGAAGGGATGAGGGTTTTCTGAAATTAGTGAGTAATTATTTCTTTTTAAAATAGAAATAGCCTTCTCTAATTCTTTTGAGTTGCTAGCTGGCAAAACTATCCCTAATAAACGGTATATTGTAGTAAATTCAGAGCCTAGAGGGACCTGCTGCTTAGAATGTTTATTTGGATCAAAAAGCTCTATTACAGGAACACCAATAGTATGACAATCCATTGCCCCTGAAGACCAGAACGAAATAGCAAAATCAACTGAAGTTGCAATTTTCATAATGTGATCATCAATAACTGTGATTGATGGATATCGGTTTGCTATATCATCCCAATGAGATCTCCCTTCTCTAGGGTGCTTTTTAACAAACAAATTGTAGTTATCGAAATTTTCATCAATAGCCTTGATAGATGTCTCCACTAAGTTAGCTTGAGATTGATCATCTAAGTAGCTTCCACTACCTCTACTTAAAACAAGAATGTTGATTGATTGCCTGTTCGACAAGGATGAACGAAAGGACTTAGACTCCTCCCTGAGGTCGTAGAGCCATCGATTTGAATATTTAGGGTGACCAATGAATACTTTCTCTAATTCTGGATTAGCTAATTCTCTTTGATCATTAATCACAAAATAATCTGCCGGATGTCCGAGTAAAAGGAAGTACTTGTTTCTAAAATTCTTGAATTTAGGTATTGAATATTTGATATTCAAGTCTTCCGCATAAATATGAGGGGAATGAGGAAAGTAAAAGAATATGGCTTTATCAAACTCCTCTTTTAACCATAAATCTCTAGGCCTTCTTAGACTTGGATACTCAGAAAAGAATAAAAATTTCTTATTTTTGAGATTAAGATTTTTGAGAGGAAGGTGCATTAAATAAAGTTTTTTTAAAACTTTATTTATTAAGCCGTAAATAATCTTCATGATTTGTATTTTTTCAAAATTTAACTTGATAGATGTGCGATGAAGAAGGTAACTAAAGTTTTCAATTTTTTCAAAAAAATATCCTCCACATGTATAAACATCAAGGTGAAGGCTATGATTTGTAATATAATCATTCAGCATTTGGTTTTTGTGAACACTTGCGCGGGCATGCCTTGTCAAGAATATAATTTTTATATCAAAACCTTTGGCTAATAAATCATCTAATATGGGTAGTACCCAATCAAGCTCTCCGGCGGAACCAGATATGAATACAATTCCCAACTGATTAAGTAATTCAGAGCTGTTAGATTGTTTATCCAATAGATTATTTGTGAAATGGAAAATTGAGAGTAGATTTCTGCATTAAATTTAAATTATACTTTTTTAGGCACCCTAGGGTCTACTGCATATATTTCTTCAATTCTAAATTTTGTCATGTTTTTTTTATTATATTAAATTTCTTCAGATATTTTTAAAACTTAAATAAGTATAAATTGGAGGACTTTTTATCAAACCCTGCGAATTTGCCGCCGGTGGATATAACTGCAAGATAATTTTCGTTATTATGCTTAAATACAAGGGGTGGAGAACTTCCAGCAGCTTCCATCTTATAATCCCAAATCAATTTTCCATTATCAGTATCAAAGGCTCTTACAAACTTATCAGGTCCACCAGTTGCAAACAGGACTCCATCTGATGTCGTTGCCATACCTCCATAAATAAACTGGCCTGTTGGATGATTGCCCTTATATTGAAAGTAGTCTCCAACAGGTATTTTCCAATTAACTTTGAATGTGTCTAGATCATAAGCAACAATTTCTCCATAAGGTGGTGTGTTAATAGGCAGTCCATTTTCGTCTATGAACATAGACCATAAATAATGCAATTTAATACTTTTATTTTTATAAAGAAGTTCATCTTGGAGTTGAAAATATTCTGTAATTTCTTTGAGACGATCACTGGAATAAGTTAGAAAATCCTTTTTATGTTTTGCCTTAAATACATCAAAATCTTTTAGAACATCTATAGCACTCGTGCTTTGAATACCAACAAGGGATGGCACAATATCATGCTCCAGCTCACCTAGAGTTTTATATGATCCATTTCTTTTTTCGCCATGACATGAAGAGCAATCTTGTAAATAGTGTTCTTCCCCTTCATGCTTAATATTTAATGATTCCTTAAGATTAGAATCTTGAAGAAATAAGCGTAATTTCCAAGGCACTTTATTTACTGCCACAAATAGCTGGTTAGTTTTTAAATCAACTGATACACCCGTCCAGGTAGCTCCTCCATGAAGACCATATGTTATAAGTGTTTTCTTTAAAGATGGGGGTTCAAAAAACCCGAATTTATAATCATCTAGATCAAATGTTTCTTGGAATTGAATATCTTTTCTTAGATGATCTGCGTAAAAGGCATGGTCCATGAATGGTTCTGGGAAATCAATTAAAGGTTGATATGGTGCAGTTTTCTCACCCGCAACATCAGATAGAGGAGTATTCACATAGATCGGATCTTGTAATAATTTTCCAGTTTCTCTATCGGCAACTATTAAATTCCCTCTCTTGGAAGGAACGATAACAACTTCAGATAAGTTGCTATTACTTTTAATATTTAGCAAAGCTGGTGGAGAAGCTATATCAAAATCCCACAAGTCATGAATAACATCTTGATATGACCATAAAACTTCACCGTTATAAGCATTAAGGGCTATTAATGAATTTGCCTCTTTGTAAGTATTCGTCCTATTTCCTCCATATAAAGGAGGTTTAGGATTGCCGGTAGGAATAAATAGAATTCCCTTGTTTTCGTCCAGGCTTATTCCTGCCCAGGAGGAACCCCCATCAATAGATTTTTTCCAAATTTCTTCACCAGTATCTTTTCTAACACCGTGAATTGCAGGAGGTCGATTGGTGCTTGTTAAAACAATATCATTAAATACAATCGGTGCAGCAGTTCCAAAACCTACTCTAAGGTATCCGTTAGTTCCAAAATCTTCTTTAAAGTTTCCATTTAAAGCATTCACAGCTACAAGATAATTTGAAACTATAAAATATAATGTAGTTTCATTGGTTTCAATGTCTTGATGCAAAGCAAACCCTCTTTGGGCTGGTGGCATGACAAATTTCAAATTGAAAATAACTTTGCTATCTTCTATGTTCCAAGCAACTAAAGTGTTTTCTCTAGTTACAAAATATAGTATTCCGTTATGATAAATTGGAGAAGATTGAATAGGGTCTTCATTTATGATGCTCTTTCCATTGAACTTTGATGAATCGATTACACCAGAAAGCTTAATATTTTGACTCAAAGCAAGCTTGCTGCCTGGAAAGGTCTTGTAATATCTTATATTATCAATACCGCCAGTATTTGTACTGAAATCAGTACTTTTTTGAGCACTTGCAGAGTTAATATATTTTGTGAATTCCTTTGTAGCCTGAAAAGGCTTGTCCAATACTAACCTATCCGCCTCAGTTTCAATTGGTAAGTTAGGATCATAAACAGTCATTTCGCCTATGTTTTTATTCCTAGACTCGTTCAAAACTGCTGATTTAATTTCCCCTAACTCATCTACTAAGTTCAACTCTTTGATCGCTGAGAGCAGTCTTGATCTTACATAAAGAGTAATGTTCGTCTTATCAACTAGGAAAAAATCTTTTCCTACTGAATTTATTGAATTGACCATTGGTGCAAATAGCCAAAACATGAAAATAGATAACAATAAAGTACCAACTATGACAAAGATTTTTATATATTTAACCAAGCTCATGAGTATTTATATCCAGTATATAAATATCTGAAGCTATAATTATGCCAAGTTAGTTTAAAAATAATAACTATCCCATAAAATATCATATTAGAAACATGTTACTTTTGGTTAAGATTCTAAATGATAAGTATTTTAAATTGGTGCTAAATTCTTCCAATTTTTTTGTTGTTTTCTTTGATCCAAGTCTCAAGTGCTTCAACATCCATCCATTCGGAGTTAGTATCAGAACAATAAGTGAAGTCTGGCTCAACGATTTTGCCGTCAGCAATCCTTTCGGGATCATTATGCCAATCATTAATTGAAGGTAAAATCTTATAGTGGTCTTGATATTCGTATGTATAGGGAGCATCTTCTATTCCTATCATTTGTTCATGTAATTTTTCACCAGGCCTGATGCCTACAATTTCATGCTTAGCATCTTTTGAGACAGCTTTAGCTATATCAGTTATATTCATGGATGGAATCTTTTTAATATATATTTCGCCTCCTTGCATGTCATTGAATGCATGCCATACCAATTCCACGCCCTGTTCAAGTGAAATCATAAATCGCGTCATCCGCTCATCAGTAATTGGAAATACTCCATCTGATTTAATTGATGAAAAGAACGGAATTACCGAGCCACGAGAACCCATCACATTTCCATATCGAACTACCGAAAAACTGGTATCGTGACTTCCTGAGTATGAATTTCCAGCAACAAACAATCTATCGGAAGTAAGTTTTGTTGCTCCGTATAGATTGACCGGACTACTTGCTTTATCAGTAGATAAGCTGACAATTCTCTTCACCTTTTTATCTATGCAAGCATCAATTAAGTTCATTGCTCCGTTAACATTAGTTTTTACGCATTCAAATGGATTGTATTCAGCCGTGGGCACTATCTTTGTGGCTGCAGCATGAACTACATAATCAATACCATCTAAAGCTCGACATAGTCTCTCTTTGTCACGCACATCACCAATAAAAAAACGGATGTTTGGATGATCTTCGTATAGTTTTGCCATCTCCCATTGCTTCATCTCATCTCGTGAAAAAATTACAATCCTTTTTGGATTATATTTTTTTAAAGTCATAGGCACGAAGGCACTTCCAAACGAACCAGTCCCACCAGTAATTAAAATTGAAGCATTACTCAACATGTTTTTTACCTATATTCCTATTTAAATTCATAATATCAGCATAGTTCATAATTTCAGTTTGGTGATTGTTTCCAAGCTTAACTATCATGTCACAATTTTTTAAAGTCGTTAATCTGTGTGCAATGATAATAACAGTTAAATCATTGTCAAATTTATCTATGGAATCCATTACAGCCAATTCTGTTTCATCATCAAGAGCACTAGTGGCTTCATCAAGAATTAGAACATCAGACCGCCTATAAAATGCCCTTGCGACTCCAATTCTCTGACGCTGCCCACCTGATAGACGCATACCCCTCTCTCCAACCAGAGTTTCATATCCCTCATCCCAAGACTCAACGAGTTCATGAATTTGAGCCTGCTGAGCTGCTATTTTTACTTGTGAGTGGTTGATTTCTTCCTTAGGAAGTCCAAAAGCAATATTCTCTTCAATTGTACCATCAGATAAATATATATCTTGAGGAACACTGGAAATATGTGTTTGCCATGCCCTTTTATTACTGCTATCTATAAGTATATTATCGACCCTTACCTCACCATTAGTTGGAACAAGCAGGCCCATCATTATATCTAAAAGAGTGGTTTTACCACAGCCCGTAGTTCCTACAATTCCAATTATTGATCCTTTGGGCATTGTTAGACTGAGATTCTTTAAAATCCAAGGTGACTCTTTTGAGTATCGGAAAGATAAATTATTTAACTCAATTGATTTAATAAATGCATTAGGGGTGGGAGGCGGGAGGCTAGCATGAAACGGCACAGGCTGATCCAATAACTCCAAGACATCCTCTAGCGAATATGCTGAGCCTATTATTCTGCTGTAAGAAGCATAAGCTTTTTGTATTGCAGGCAATAATTTTTGAGCGCCTAATACAAAGGCCCCAAGTACAGGTAAAAATTGATTTATGCCACCCAACTGAAGGGTTGCTAGATAAGCAAATAATGCAACTATTGATATTCCTACTGCTTCCATAAGAAATCGGGGCCCTGAAACTATTACCTCATTTCTCCATGTTGCTCGGCGCATCTGAAGATCAGAGTTTTGATAGAGTTTTACATAAAATTGTTGGTTATTATTTAACAAAACTTCACGAATTCCTTCCAAACCTTCTTGGAGAGATTTAACCATCAGATCTGATTTATCCGCTATGTGCTGACTATTTTCATGCAGATGTCTGCGCGTAAGATAAATTGTTAGCAAATACAGCCCACCAAAACCGATAAAAGCTGACAAAGTCACAGCAATATTAATCGCCACAAGAACCAGTATGATGCCAACAATAGTTATCGAGGTGCTAATAAAGTTCAATATAGGTGCTATTACTCCCTTTTGAACTGTTGCTGTTTTAGTAATAATACCATTAATTACTTCGCTGCTATTGCGAGAAACATGAATTGCATAATCTTGAAAAAGTGTGTTCCTATATATATTGATACTAAGCTCTGCACCTGCTTGTTGAGAGATTCTCATCAGGGCCCATAAAAAGATAAACCTACCCAATGCAGAGATCGCGGTAAGTAAAATAAAAGTCATAGCTACTGGTAAAACTAGCTCGGCAGCCTCAGTAATTTGCAAAAATTGGATGAGCGGCTGCGTATATTTACTTTGAAACACGGTTTCAGGTTCAGATAAAACAGTTAGAAATGGAATCACAGCACCTAAACTCGCCATCTCAAAGAAAGAAACCATTACAGCGCAGATTTGCAGAAGTACCAATTGTATCCTTCGGCGCTTGGAAAGATGATACCAGAGTCTTTTTAACATAAGCTTAAGGCTTGGGCAGAGATACTAAAAAAGTAAAAATTAGACACTGGACCTAATTTTTATTGGACGATGAAGAGTTATAGATATCCTCCTCATAACCTGTTGTCAACTTCACTTTCTTTAAATATAAGCTTTGTATCATATATTAAGTGGTTTTTAACAGCGTATGATTTCACAGTATCAATTGATAAGTTTTTGAACTCGTCATGGGCGACAGCAAAGACAATAGCGTCATATTTTTCTTTTGAAGGCTGATTCACTAATTCGATATTGTATTCCTCTAGAGCTTCACGCTTATCTGCCTTTGGATCGAAAACATCCACGTTGCAATGAAAACTTTTAAATTCAGCAATCATGGATGCTACACCTGTATTTCTGAGATCAGTGGAATTTTCCTTAAATGTTAAGCCCATGATTAGGATATTGGAGTTGAGCAAATTAATGCCTTTTTTGATCATTAATTTAGCTACCTGATCTGCAATATAGCTTCCCATATTATCATTTATTCTTCGGCCAGCCAGAATCATCTCAGGGTGATAGCCAACCTGCATTGCTTTATGAGTAAGGTAATATGGATCAACACCTATGCAGTGTCCCCCCACTAATCCAGGCACAAATGGAAGAAAGTTCCATTTTGTTCGCGCTGCCTCAAGAACTGACTCTGTATCAATTCCTAATTTGTTAAAAATAATAGCAAGCTCGTTTATGAGAGCGATGTTTACATCTCTTTGAGTATTTTCAATAACTTTGGCAGCTTCAGCAGTCTTGATGCTTGCAGCTTTAAAAGTCCCCGCGGTAATAATAGTTTGATAAAGAGAATCAACTCTATCTGCTACAGCTGGCGTCGAGCCTGATGTTACTTTTTTTATCATTGTTAATGTATGAGTTTTGTCTCCTGGATTGATCCTTTCCGGAGAGTAACCACAAAAAAAATCTTTGTTAAATTTCAAGCCTGAAAACTGCTCAAGTATTGGAATGCATACCTCTTCTGTTGCACCTGGGTAAACCGTAGACTCATAAATAACCAAATCATCTTTTTGCAAAAATTTACCAACTGTTTCACTTGCAGTTATCAAGGGCATCAAATTAGGTTGCTTGTATTCATCTATCGGCGTTGGAACAGTAACAATAAAAATATTACAATTTGCTATATCACTCACATCATTTGTGAGAGTAAGCATTGTTGACCTCTGGAACTCTTCAGCGGTTACTTCAAGCCCAGAATCATGGCCTCTTTTTAATTCTGCAACTCTAGATTTTTTAGTATCAAAGCCTACTGTTTGAAATAATTTTCCAAATTCAATCGACAAGGGCAGCCCCACATAACCTAAGCCAATAACAGCTATTTTTGAATCAAACATTTTTAAAATACTCCTTATACCAATTAACAAAATTTCCAATCCCTTCTTCAATTGTCATAGATGGCTTATAACCAAATTCTTCGACAAGATCTGTCACATCAGCATAAGTATCGGGCACATCTCCAGGCTGCAATGGTAGGAACTCTTTTTCAGCCTCCATTCCAAGTGCCTTTTCAATTGCTTTAATATAATCCATGAGATCGACAGGTGAATTATTTCCTATATTATATACGCGCCATGGTGCCAGGGAAGTTCCCGGATCCGGGTTTGCTCCATCCCAACTTGGATTTGGTTGGGCAGGTTGATCAAGAACTCTAATTACACCCTCTACAATATCATCAACATACGTAAAGTCTCTGCGGTGTTTACCAAAGTTAAATACCTGTATTTTTTCTCCATCTAATATTGCCTTGGTAAATTTAAATAATGCCATATCTGGTCTTCCCCAGGGGCCATAAACAGTGAAAAAACGAAGGCCTGTAGTCGGTAAATTATATAAATGACTATAAGTATGAGCTATTAACTCATTCGCTTTTTTACTTGCCGCATAAAGACTGAGCGGATGATCAACATTGTCATGAATTGAGAATGGGGTTTTTGTGTTAGCTCCATATACTGAACTGCTAGAGGCATACACAAGGTGGCCAATCTTATTGTGTCGGCAGCCCTCAAGGATATGACCAAAACCCACAAGATTAGTATTAATATAAGCACTTGGATTTTCAATAGAATAACGAACACCTGCCTGAGCAGCCAAATTAATCACGCCCTCAAATTGATGTTCCTCAAAGAGTCTTTCCACAGCAGGGCCATTCTCTATGTTAATTTTAAAATGCTGGTAATTTGGATGATCAATATGACGGGCTAGGCGAGCATCCTTAAGAGAGGGATCATAATAATCATTGTGACTATCAATTCCTACAACGCTATCTCCTCTTTCAAGTAATTTTAAGGAAACAGCAGAACCAATAAAACCTGCTGAACCTGTTACCAATACTTTCATAATATCCTTTTCTTATAAAATAATTTTCTTCAGTCTGACTAAAAGTTTAGTTATCTCCAAAGAGATCTCTAGAGAAACATTTATACTCAACATCTTTTAGGCTATCAGCATTCCTGTTTGATACTATGATGTCACTCATTAATTTAAATTGCTCTAGATCGGATATGACTTCAGAGCCAAAAAATTCTTTTTCGTTTAGCTCTGGCTCATAAACAATCACTTCTATCCCTTTCGATTTAACTCGCTTCATGACCCCTTGAATAGCCGAGAACCTGAAGTTATCGCTGCCTGATTTCATGACTAATCTAAAGAACCCTACAATTTTTGGTTTAAGTTTTATAATCTGCTCAGCAATAAAATCTTTGCGTATGCTGTTCGAAGTTACAATTGCATTAATTAAAGTCTGGGGAACATGCTCATAATTAGCTAATAATTGCTTTGTATCTTTTGGCAAGCAATATCCTCCATATCCAAAAGATGGATTGTTATATCCATCTCCAATTCGCTGATCAAGACAGACTCCTTTGATAATGCTCATAGAATTTAAGTCATTTGACAGAGCATATGAATCTAACTCATTAAAAAAAGAGACCCTCATAGCTAGGTATGTATTAGCAAATAGCTTCACTGCCTCTGCCTCAGTGGGTGGTATAAATAATATATCAATATCTTTTTTTTCTGCGGCCTCTAGAAGCAAATTAGCAAAAGTTCTCCCATTTTTGCATTCACTACCAATGATAATCCTAGATGGGTGGAGATTATCATAAAGAGCCTTACCTTCTCGCAAAAATTCTGGAGAAAAGATAACTCGCTTAGTGCCATGAAGTACCTGAAGTGAATTTGTATGGTTTACCGGGATGGTAGATTTAATTATCACTGTCGCCTCAGAGTTCAAAGAAAGTGCATCCTTAACAACGCCATCTACAGAGCTTGTATCAAATTGATTATTGTTTTCATCATAATCTGTTGGTGTTGCTACGACTATGAACTTTGCTGCCCTATATGCTTCCTTTTTATCAGTAGTTGCAGTCAAACTCAGTTGCTTTTCTGCAATGCAGGCTTCAATTTCGGCATCTGCTATTGTAGATTGCTGATTATTTATTTTATCCACACGAATTGGATCTATATCTAAAATTGTGACTTCATTATGTTGAGCAAGAAGCACTGCTAATGACATTCCAACATATCCAGATCCCACTACGGTAATTTTAGGTTTTAAAATCATGCTATAAGCCTTAAAGTTGATTTAGCCTTTAATAATAGTGGATTTGATTAAAAGAACTAGTCTTCCAATCTAGCTAGTTGAAAATACCTAAATAATGCAACTAGCGCACCAATAAAGCCCCCAAGCAATGCTCCAATAATACATATAATTGCTCTGCGGGGTGCAGATTTTTTCTCCATAACTGCAGGCGGATCAATATAATCAAATATATAATTATCATTTGCTTCAATAAGAGTTAATTTTTGTATTTGTTGCGCTAAAACCTCAGCGATTACCATTTTAACTTCAGATAAACGAGTTTGAGCTATTTGATCATTGAGGTAATTGACCGCAAATTCTGCTTCTGACCTGTCTTTTTCTCTATAAAAAGTGTTGATTTCAGTTACGACTAAATCTGCCCATTGCTTTGCTACGTATGGTGATTGATGGGAGATTGTAATAGTGACAATGTTCGTTTTGAGATCCTTGACAACACTTAGGTGCTCCAAAAAGGCTTTATAACTTTCTTGAGCACTTGGCTTGGGAGTTTGTGGAAATACCACTTCCCTAGTCCATGACTTGGTTTTATCATCATATATTGCATCATCATATGTAATGGAGTTATTGTTTGGATTCCAGGATTCTACAGCCATCAGGTCTGAAATATTAATTTGCGTGAGGATTTTACCTTCAAAAAAACTCAATGATTGCAGTTTTTCAGTTGCCACAACTGAATTATCCGAAGAATCTGATAATGATATTCCCGCAAGACTAGCTAAGCCTCCTAGATTTTGAGCGGCCCCACTGACACTATCTTTAGAAGAAACAGGTACCAGCAGAGCTTGTCCTGAATAAATATTTGGCAAAGAAAGACTATAGATAACTACAAGAATTGAGGCCACCGAAGTAAAACCCATAATGATCCATTTGCCTTGCCAAAGAGCTCCAATAAGGACTGCAAGATCTATCTCATCTTCGATATATTCTTTGGGATTCGTATTATTCATTTATTTAGAGTCTTCAAGTATTTTAGGAGTAATTGTACAACTTTTTATATTCTCCATGGAAATTATGTGTATGCATACTTTTGATAAAGAAGTTTTTTAATAAATATTATTTTTTCTTTACTTAAATAATGCCCTGCGTGGAGGCTGAAGCCGGAATCGAACCGGCGTAAACGGCTTTGCAGGCCGCTGCATAACCACTCTGCCATCCAGCCTTTATTTCTTAAAGGTTGCTATTGTATACGAAAGTCCAGTTTGCACAGTAATTATTAGCGCTAAAAATAAAAAGAAATTTCCTAAAAATATCATCAACCCACTATGCAAAAAAAGGCCAGTCAGAATCCAGCAGAATGTTACAAGTTGCATAGTTGTTTTTATCTTAGCCAGAAATGTAACGGTCGTTGCATCTTCATTTCCATTTCTTGCGTTAAAGTCTCGCAAGGCGCCGACCCAAAACTCTCTTGCTAACATAATACTTCCAAGAAATGCAATGAATATGCTATCAAGAGCTAATACAAGGGCTAATAATACAAATGTAATTAATATCTTATCTGCAATAGGATCAAGAACGGCTCCCAATACTGAGGTAAGAGAATATTTTCTTGCCAAATATCCATCCCAATAATCTGATACGCTTGCTAGCAACAATATAGATAGTGCAATGCCATAGCTCTGAAAAACTACGATAAAAAAGAAAATTATAGGACCCGCAATAATTCGAAAATAAGTCAGAATCTGTATAAAATTATTCATTTCTTTTTAAGATGTTTGTGAATCTCAGTCCCAAGTTTAATACTAATCCCTTGAACAATGCACAGTTCATTTATAGATGCTAATCTGATCTTTGTTAGGGACTTAAAATGATTTAACAAGTTTTGCTTTCTCTTGAGACCCAACCCATGGATTTGATCTAGCGCTGAGTACCTAATGGATTTATTTTTTTTCTTTCTATTGCTGCTAATTGCAAATCTATGAGATTCATCTCTAATTTGTTGCAACAAATTAAATCCTGGGCTGTTTACAGGAATTTCTAGTATGCCTTGCACGGATAATATAGTTTCTGTTGCCCTAACCCTGTTAGCACCTTTAACAATACTTAAAATAATAGGCTGATTCTGATGCTTTTCTTGCAAAACCTTTAATGCTGCATTCAGTTGAGCCTTACCTCCATCTATCAAGATAATATCTGGTAAAGAATTTTCTGCTAATCTATTAATCCTTCTTTCTAAAACATTCCCAAGAGATCCGATATCATTGCCTGCATAGAGCGCGGGTATGTTGTAAAGTTTATATAATTTTTTTTCAGGGCCTTGATTAGAAAATTTTACTAAGGAGGCTACTGCATATTTTCCAGCATGATGACTAACGTCATAGCCTTCAATTAAAAGTTTAGTTTTAGGCAATCCAAGATATTGAGAAAGATTTTTCATTGCATGATCGTATTTATGAGATTTTCCAATTTTATTTTCTATGACTTGATTAGCATTAAATATTGCTAGCTTTACCAGTTGCTTGGTACCTGAGGGAGTGGAGCATGAAATATTAATTGATTCAGAAAATTTGAGTTTAATTGCTTCTCCTATTAAATCTAAATTTTTTGGCTTTACTGTAAAAATAATTTTTTCTGGTAGTGAGAAAGTATTTTGATAGTAAGAAAATACAAGACTTTGGAGCAGCTTATCTAAATCATCTAATAAATTTTCTTTAAAAAAGTATGTTTTAGTACCGCGTATTTTTCCGTCTCGTGCAGATAAAATACAAGCACCTGTTTTGCCATGTTTTTCAACACAAGCAAAGAAATCAATGCTGTGGTGGTTAGTAGAGAAGGATTGTTCTTGCTGCAAAATATCTAAACTTGCAATTCTTTGCTTTAGCTCTTGAGCTTTTTCAAAATTACACTCGTCGGCAAGTTTTTTCATTTGCAATAACATAAGATTTCTAGATTTTTTTCCTGTGGAAGCAAGGTAATTCTGAGAAGAGAGAATATCAGTGCTGTAATCTATCTCACTAATATGGTCCACACAGGGTGCAGAACATCTTTGCATTTGATGCTCTATACAAGGCCTCGATCTATTTCTGAAAGTGCTATTACTACAGTTCCTAATTTGATAGATCTTTTGTAAATCTTTAATTGTAGATTTAACAGCATAAACACTTATAAAAGGGCCAAAATAATCTTTTGAAACAGCATGTTTTGATCGCTTCATGCTTATGCTAGGAAATTCATCACTCATTGAGTAATGAATGTATGGGTAAGTTTTATCATCTCGAAGAAGGATATTAAAACGAGGTAAATTCTCTTTAATTAATGATTGCTCTAATAGCAAAGCTTCAGCCTCAGTTTGAGTAGAAAATGTCTCAATTCTATCGGTCAACAACTTAATCTGAGATGTTTTGCGATCCTTTAGCGATGATCCGAAGTAAGAAGAGACTCGTTTTTTTAGATTAATTGCCTTGCCAATATAAATAATTTTATTTTCTGCAAAGAATTTATAAATTCCAGGAGTTTCGGGCACTTGCTTGAGATCAAGCATCATTTTTTCAGAAATTTTTGTGCAACTGCCTTTCCAGCTGCAACTCCAAACTGATCAAATGGATTTATCTTCAGCAAACTGGCTGTAACAAATACTCTGTACTCCCATGTTGCTAGAAGAAAACCTAATTCTCTTAACGATAATTTTGGTAAAATAAATAAATTCACTGGAATATTCCCATTAGTTAGTTCCAGCAAATTAGAAGATTGCTTTTGGGAAGAGGATAGAAGAGATGCTTGACCCTTAGCCTGTGCATTGGTAAGAGGGCTTTGCGAAGTCGGACTATAAATGATATCTGCCGAGCATTGAGAGGTACCTTGATGAAGAAGTTGAAAATAGGAATGTTGTGCCGTAGAGCCGAAGCCACCAAAAATTGTTTGTCCAGTTTCATGAAAAATAGACTCTGCATTAGAAGGCTTGCCAAGAGACTCCATCTCAAGTTGCTGGATATAATTTGCAAAGGACCTGAGCTGCCAATTATAGGTTAAGACTACTCTATTTTTTTTATTACAAAAATTAGCAAACCAAATATCTGAGAAAGCTAAAGTTTTAATTAATTTTTGATATTTTTTTGCATCCAAGGAACTTCCAGATATTAGGCTGTCTGCCAGGCCTCCCCCTTGAAGAAACCCCATAAAGTTATTTTCTATGGCAGCTGTCATTGATATAGGGGACCAAATAGAGTATCGCCCTCCAACAGACTCTGGGAACGGAACGATTGATGCATCTGAAAATCCAAGGGCTCTAGCTCCCTCATAGTTAGCAGTAATAACTATTGAATTCTTATCAGTTCTATTTTTTCCAAGCCACTTAAGACAAGAAAGAGTCTCTTCAGTAGCAAGGGATTTAGAGGCAAAAATATATAAATTCTTTTGGCCTAATAGAGGTTTTACTATTGCATTGAATTCATGTTTATCTGGTCCAGAAACAAAAGAATAGTTGATGTTAGACGCAGGATTTAATAAGAATTCTTGGAGAAGCTTGGGACCTTCATAAGACCCCCCAATGCCAAATGTAATAATGTTTTGATATTTATCTTTTTTAATTTGCTTTAACAGTGGAGTGCATATTTTTTTAAAATTAAACTCGGGGATTGGATCTGGACATCTGTATCTATGATGAAGAGCCGGCCTATTTTCAGTTTGATTGACAATAGCTCCAGACAAAAGACTTTGAATAGAGTCTTGAATCTCTAATTCATCGAACAAGGTATCAAATAGCTGATATTGCTCAGTTGAAAAATTGCTTAAATAAGATTTATATTCTAAAAAAAACGACTTATAAGAAAAAGAAAATTTTTTCTTTTTGAGGGCTTGGTTAGATGTTTTATTTAAAGCATTAAATATCTGCTGTGCTCTTTTTTTATTCATTTATAGATTGGTCAAAATATTTTAAAGCTTCAGCTGCTTTTAAGGCTTTGGAAATAGGTCTGCCGATAACTATATATGAAGCCCCCTGCTTAATGGCTTCATTAGCAGTCATGGTCCGAGACTGATCATCGCTTACCTCGATGTCTCGAATGCCTGGAGTAATTTTTAGAATCTCAGGAGATAGAATATTTGCAGCTAGATCTAACTCCAATGGAGAGCAAACTATTCCATCTATACCGGTTTCATTGGCTAGCTTAAAAAACCTAGCAATCTGATCTCTGGTCGTACTTTGAAATAATACTGAGATGTCATCATCATTAAGACTGGTCAAAACAGACACTCCGATTATCTTGGTCTTAATAATTTTTGCTGCAGCCATAGCTGAAGTTATCATTTTTTTACCGCCTGAAAGGTGAATGGTCAGCAGCTCAATATTGCAGTCCTTAAAACCCAAGATAGTTTCATGCACAGTATTAGGAATGTCATGGAGTTTTAAATCAAGAAAAATTTTAAACCCACGCTGATCAACCAGTCTAAGAAAGTCCTTGCCTAGAGCATTAAAGGCTACGCTTCCCAACTTTACTTTACAGAGTTCTGGATTTAATTGATCCAGAAGAGTCAGCGCATCATCAGAATCATAGGTATCAATAGCAACAATTATCTTAGGATCAATCATGCGTCGTGAGCAACTTATCTGATGCTTTGAAATGCATGGTTGATGTCTCACCAAGATATGAGACTTCCTTGGTTTTGGGGTTAACAAATTTTCTTGGTCTAATATTCTTCTTAGAAAACACACCAAACCCTCTAATTTCAATTCTTTGATTTAGAGCGGCATGATTAATAATTTCTTGAAGCAAGATATCCACTACCTCAACAACAGTTTCTTGATTAAGATGTGAGAATTTTCGCTCCATTTGGAGTATCAAATCTGATTTATTGAAAGAATTTATAGAAAGGCTCATGATTAGTTCAAAAAGCTTTTTGCTTTTGTTGTTGCAGTAAATCTAACTTTATTCTTTGATGAAATGGGAAAAGTTTCCATTGTCTTTGGGTTTCTGCCTAACCTTGGTTTTGTCTGAAAAATTTCAAAGGTTCCAAATCCTGAAAGCTTCACTATTTTGGAGTCCCGAAGTGACTTTTTAATCGTGCTAAAAAACTCATCAACGAGTAAATCAGTTGTGTCTAGGGTTAAGTTTAATTCTTGCTTTAGCTTTTGGCTAAGGTTTTTCTTGGCGAGACTCATGATCTAATCTTTGCTTTTAATGCTTTGTTTAAAAGGTGGAATGCATTTTCCATCGATGCGTTAATCTCAGATTCTTTCAGGGATTTGACTGGACTTTGAAACATAAAGCGTAAAGTCATACTAATGGAGCCATCTGGGATACCCTTACCCTCAAAAGTATTAGCAAGAGCCAGGCTATAAAGAAACTCAATCTTACTATTTAGTAAAACTGTCTCAATATCAGCATATGAATAAGATTGATTAATCAAAATATTTAAATCCCGACTGGATGATGGAAATTTACTCACAGGTTTTAATTTAAGGGCCGAGGACTTAGTAGAAATTTTTTCCGGATATATCTCAAAGCCAAAAGCAGGATTCTTAATAAGCTTTTGAGTTGCAGCAGGGTTTATCTCCCCAAGCATCCCAATTTTTTTCTTGCCTCCAAAGATGTCCATAGCATTTGCAGTAAAAATAGTCGATGAAGAATTAGGTACCAGCAGAATAGACTGCACTCTTAGAGTTTCAAGCAATTTCAATACTTCTGCTTTCAATGAATAAAAATTGTATTGAAAAGATTTATCGCTCCATGTTTTTTGTGATTCATGAAAGTAAATCAAGCCTGAAATATGAGACTCTTGAGCGAAATCATTTTTTACTTTATGAAATACATTGCCGTGTTCAAAGAATTTAATTGCTGAGTATCCCTTTTTTACATTGAGGTTGATGGCAGAGAAAATTGAGCCAAATAAGCTGCCGCGCATTAATGGCTCATTTTCGTTGATGGGGTTTGATAGTTCTGCTGGACTCCAATCATTTGAATTTAACGCATTAAAGGTTTCAGTTGATACAAAAGGCATATGCATAAGCTCTTGAAAGCCTCCAAAAACTAAGCCACCTTTTAACTTTGCAGATAATGAATGATCAGTTACTTTTACTACCGGCCCAGATTTAGGGGGATTAATTGGAATATTATCATAGCCGTAACACCTTAAAATTTCTTCATATAGGTCTTCCTCAAGCTCTATATCAAATCTATGGCTTGGTACCTGAAACTTAAGATTGTCTTCCGTCTTGGGTATGGAAGTAAAACCTAGGGTCTCTAAAAATAATTTAATCTTCTTCGCAGATAATAAAAGCCCCGAGAAATGATTGAATCTCTCTACACTTAAAGAAATGGCTCTGGGTTTTAATTTTACTGAGCTCCCCTCGTAGCACTCAATCAAATCATATCGAGCTATCTCTTTTAGAAGAAAAAGAAATCTTGCCAGGGCTTTTTGTTGAAGCGCAGGATCAACGCCCCTCTCAAACCTATGT
>Ga0209709_10001481_pt1 | contig 21681 bp, 21 predicted proteins | sample ArcticOcean_MG_C_2_FD_187435 | JGI IMG/M metagenome (GOLD analysis project Ga0209709, IMG submission 187435) | Marine microbial communities from western Arctic Ocean - ArcticOcean_MG_CB4_136 (SPAdes) (version 2) | ecosystem: Environmental > Aquatic > Marine > Oceanic | place: Arctic Ocean...
CTTTAAACATTTATTTTCCATTTCCTTCTATCTATTTTCTTAAATTTAATTGTGTTAATACATTTTTGTAAGAATCAAATTTATTTTTCTTTAAATATTCTAACAATTTTTTTCTTCTATTTACTGCTCTTAACAACCCAACCGAAGAGTGTTTATCTTTTTTGAATTGCTTAATATGTGCTGAAAGAGTTTCAATTTTACCTGTTAATAATGCAATTTGTACCTCTGAAGACCCAGTGTCCTTCTCGTGCATTTTTAATTCTTCTGCTTTATTCGTCATACTATTTATTTTCCTATTTGTTTGTTTGTTTTATTAAACTTTCTATTTTTTCGGCGTATTCAAAAGAGTCGTCTTTAGCAAAAAGTATCTTTGGCATATATTTCATAAATACTTTTTGAGATAAAACTTTTCTAATTAAAAAAGAATATTCTCTTAATTTTTTAATAACTTTTTCTGTATCTTTTCCTCCTAGGGGTAATACATACGCTTTTGCAATTTTAAGATCTTGACTCATTTTTACTTCTGTAACTGTAACAGTATTGGTTTCTAAATTGGGCACTTTAGCTTCATTTCTTGCAAAAATCATACCTAAAGATTGCTTAATCATCTCTCCGACACGTAATTGTCTTTGCGATACGGGTTTTCCTGTTTTATCAACCATTATACCATTCTTTCCGTAGAAGTCGTACTATAGGCTTCTATTATATCATTTTTTTGAAAATCAACAAAATCTTTAAGTGTTATTCCACATTCTTGTCCATTACTAACCTGTTTGGCCTGATCTTTTTCTCTAAAAATTGTACTAATCTTCCCAGTGTAAATGATTGTTCCATCTCTAATTAACCTAGCATTTGCACCGCTGGCAATTTCTCCATCTGTCACTTTTGAACCTGCAACTTTTCCTGTTCCTGAAACTTTAAATATTTCTAAGATTTGAGCTGTACCATTAATTGTTTCTTGAATGTCTGGAGCAAGAAGCCCTGACATTCTCAATTTAATATAGTCCAAAACTTCATAAATAATATTATACGAATTAATTTTAATTTTTTCATTTTCTGCTAATTTTTTTGCTTCCTTGCTTGGCTTAACATTAAATGCAATTAAAGCAGCATTAGATGCTTTTGCTAGAGTCACATCAGTTTCTGTCACCATTCCAATGTCTGATAAAATAATTTTAGGTTTAACTTCATCGTGTGTAATTTGATTAATTGCGCTTTTAATTGCTTCAGCAGATCCATGCACATCAGATTTTACGATAATATTTAGCTCTGCAGCAGATTTATCTGAAAAAGCAGAATCTTGAGTTGCGAGAGTTAAAGGACTTCCACCAGTTTTAGTCTCATCAGCTCTATTCTCACTTAATGTTTTGGCCTCTTTTTCAGAATCTAAAACAATAAAATCATCTCCAGACTTGGCTGCCCCATTAATTCCTAAAATTTCAACTGGTGTTGATGGTGGTGCTTCTTCAATATTTTTTCCTTTATCATTAATTAAAGCTCTTACTTTCCCCCACTTTAATCCACTAACAAAAAAATCTCCTTTTTTAATTGTTCCAGAGGTTACCACAACGGTTGCTACAGCTCCTCTACCTACATCAATTTTTGATTCTATAACAATTCCTGTTGCTTTAGATTCAAAATCAGTTTTTAAATCTAAAATTTCAGCCTGCAGTACAACAGCCTCTACTAATTTATCTAAATTCTTTTTTGTTTTTGCAGATATTTCAACCATTAAAGTATCTCCTGATAAATCTTCTGCAATAAGCTCATACTCTAAAAGTTGATTTTTAATCTTTTTTGGGTCTGCGTCTGGTAAATCACATTTATTTATAGCAACAACTATCGGGACATTTGCAGCTTTTGCATGTTTTATAGACTCAATTGTTTGAGGCTTAACACCATCATCTGCTGCAACAACTAATACCACAACATCTGTTAGTTTTGATCCTCTGGCTCTCATCTCAGTAAAGGCTGCATGACCTGGAGTATCTATAAAAGTTAATTTATTTGATTCATGTTCTATTTGATAAGCTCCAATGTGCTGTGTAATTCCCCCAAACTCTCCTAGTACAACATTTGCATTTCTTAAAACATCTAATACTGAGGTTTTACCATGATCAACATGACCCATTACTGTTATTATTGGAGGTCTATTTTTTAGATTTGCAGATCTAGACTCTTTAATCTTTTGAATAATTTCTTCAGCTTTTTTTTCTCTTATAGGATTGTGTCCAAATTCTTTTACTAAATACTCAGCAGTATCTGCTGCTAATGTTTGATTAATAGTAACTGTTACTCCCATTCCAAATAAATGTTTTATAACATTATTAGATTGCTCAGCCATTCTGTTAGATAGCTCTCGAACTGTAATTGCCTCAGGAATGTTAATGTCTCTCTTTATTGGTTTTAAACTTTCTTGAATCTCTTCTTTAGTGAGTTCTCTGTTTTCTTTTAACTTTGCTCTTTTAAGTGAAGCCATACTTCTCGATCTAGCTTCAATCTCATCACTTAAGGCTCTTGAAACTGTTAACTTTAATTCTCTTTTTTTTGTATCAGGTTTTCCTGATTCACCCTTGAGTCTTCTAGTAGCTCTTTGCTCAGCCAATTTACGTTTTTCATAATCGTTAGTAATTGGTGAAGATGGTTTGGGTGCAGTAGTAGCTCTTGGAGCAAAACTTCCCGTAGGGCTTAATACTGGCTTAGACCTTACGCTCGCAGGTCTACTAAAGTTGCTACCTGAGGCAAATTTATTTGGTCTTTTTTCAATTACAACTGAATTTTTACTTTGAGTTTTTGCTAACTCTATGTTCTCTATCGATTTCTTGGCGATGCCAGAAAGTGTTAATTTTGTTTTTTTGTTTTCCATATTTCATTACTCAATCTTTATAAATTATATTTCTTGCAGACATAATCAGTTCATCTGCCTCAGTTTTTGATAGTGCAAAATCTTCTAGATATCCTTGTATTTTGATTCTTTCACCTTTTAAAATATCATAACCACCCGTTAGCTCATCGGATGCAAGATCTGCAAAATCTTCTAATTTTAATATTTTTTTTTCTCCTAATGTAACCAACATTCCTGGTGTTAGTCCTTTATGATTTATAAGATCATCTTGAAGTCCCAAATCTTTAATCCTTTTTGTAATATCTTCTTGATCTTTTTGATAAAACTCTTTTGCTCTTTCTATAAGAGCTTTAGCCGTATCCTCTTCTATACCCTCAATCTTCATTAAGCTTTCAGGAGTGCTATCCTTGATGTCTGAAATTGAAGAAAAGCCTTCAGCTACTAGTAGTTGTCCTAATGTTTCATCTAATTCTAAATTTTTAACAAAATTTTCTGTTTTTTCTTTAAACTCTAACTGTCTTCTTTCAGAGTCCTCTGCATCAGTCATTATATTAATTTCATAGTTTAACAACTTAGTAGCCAGTCTTACATTTTGTCCTCTACGACCAATTGCTTTACTTAAATTTTCTTCAGTTAAAATTACATCTAGTTTCTTTGCAGCACTGTCAACATTAACTCTTTGCACTTCAGCAGGAGATAGCGCATTTGAAACTACTATGGCTGGATCCTCAGACCAATTCACTATATCAATTTTTTCTCCTTGAAGTTCATTAACTACAGCCTGAACTCTTGACCCTCTCATCCCAACACAAGCGCCTACTGGATCTAACGATGTATCAACTGCTTTAACACAAATCTTTGCTCTACTTCCAGGGTCTCTAGCTGATGATTTAATTTCAATTAATCCATCATAAATTTCTGGAACTTCTTGAACAAAAAGTTTTTCCATAAATTTAGTATGTGCTCTTGATAGAAATATTTGCTGTCCCCTTGTTTCTCTTCGCACATCGTAACAATATGCCTTAATTCTATCACCAGCTTTAATATTTTCTCTGGGGATCATTTCATTTTTTTGAATTATTGCCTCTGCTCGACCTAAATCAATTATCACGTTTCCAAATTCTAAACGTTTAACAATACCACTTAAAATTGAATCTTTTTTATCTATAAAATCATTATACTGTCTTTCACGCTCAGCTTCTCTTACATTAAAACTAATAACTTGTTTTGCTGTTTGAGCTGCAATTCTTCCAAAATCAAAGGAGGGTAGTGGCTGTAAAATTTCATCACCAATATTCTTGGTTTTGTTTTCTTCGCTTAAGATAATTGCATCCTGAAGATTAATTTCTGTATTTGTGTTTTCAGGGTTTTCAGCAATGATTAATTTTCTAAAAATTCCAATGTCTCCACTTTCTCTGTCAATCAAAACTTTAATTTCATTATCCTGACCAAATTTTGATTTAGCTGCTTTTGCAATTCCAGTTTCCATAGAATCAATAATTAATTCTTTATCTATAGATTTTTCTAAAGCAACAGCTTCAGCTATTCTTAATAATTCTAGTTTGTCAGATCTTCTATTTAGCATAATTTTATGTGCTTCAAAAAAAAATGGGCTAAAGCCCATTTTGTAATTTTAATAATGTAAGGGCAATATATAAAGAATTTTTTTTAATTCAATAGTAACTATTTGAAAAAAATACCTTTTTTATCTGTTTTTTCCCATGAAAATGACCCATCAGCCTCTGGTATTCTCCCAAAGTGGCCGTAGGCTGCTGTTTTCTCATAAATTGGTTTATTTAAATCAAGCATTTCCCTTATTCCTCTCGGACTTAAGTCAAAATTTTGTAAAATTTTTTCTGTGACAAATTTATTTTTTTCTAAATCATCATCAAATAAATCCACATAAATTGATAAAGGTTTAGAGACTCCAATCGCATAAGCTAGTTGTATTAAGCATTTTTCTGAAATATTAGAAGCAACAATATTTTTTGCAATATATCTTGCTGCATAAGCTGCTGACCTATCTACTTTAGTTGGATCTTTACCAGAAAAAGCTCCACCCCCATGAGGTGCTGCTCCACCATAAGTATCAACAATAATTTTTCTGCCTGTTAAACCACAATCTCCATCTGGCCCTCCTATTACAAAATTTCCAGTTGGGTTTACATAAAATTCTTTTTCATCAAAGTCCTTTAAAAATTTTTCTGGGATAGATTTTATCATATAAGGTGTTAATAGTTCTCTTACTTTAGCTTGATCTATATCTGCAGAGTGCTGGGATGATATGACAACTGATTTAACTTTAGTTGGTTTTCCATCATTATATTCAAAAGTAACTTGGCTTTTTGAATCTGGTTCTATATTTTTTAAAATACCAGACTTTCTATCTTCTGCCATTAGTCTTAAAATTTTATGTGAATAATGAATAGGTGCTGGCATTAATTCTTCTGTTTCGTCACACGCATACCCAAACATTATTCCTTGATCTCCAGCTCCTTCATCCTTATTGTCTGCAGAATCTACACCTAGAGCTATATCTGCAGATTGTGAATGAAGATGGCTTTCTATCTTTGTTGCCTCTTTCCATGTAAAACCTTCTTGGTCATAACCAATATCTTTAATACAATCTCTAACTTTTTGAATAAGCTCATCTTTTTTAATCTCTGGACCTCTTACTTCTCCAGCAAGAACAACTTTGTTTGTTGTGGTTAGTGTCTCACATGCAACTCTTGAAAAAGGATCTCCTGCAAGATAGCTATCTACCACCATATCTGAAATACGATCTGAAACTTTGTCAGGATGTCCTTCTGAAACCGATTCACTAGTGAATAAAAAATTTTTTAAATTACTCATGTTTAAGTCTATTAAATGAAAAAATTAAAAAAATATATATTAAAATTAATATTAAAAAGATTTTATTCCCATAGAACATAAATGGTGTGAATTTAACAAATTTACTCTCAGATAGTTCAACATATCCTGTTAAACCAAATTCTACTTCTTGTTCTACAAGCCCTATAGGATTAATAATAGCAGAAATTCCATTGTTTGCAGACCTAATTATATATTTACCACTTTCAATAGATCTAAATATGCTGTGTGCAAAATGTTGCTTGGGGCCTATAGAGTTTCCAAACCAACCATCTTCTGAGATGTTAATTATATAATCAAAATTATTATCTTTGGATAATTTACCTGAATAGATTATTTCGTAACAAATTAAAGGAAGTAAATTTAAATCAATTTTACTATTTTTTAGATTTAGTGGAACTCTGACTTCTCCACTGGAAAAAGATTGATAATTGTTAGTTACAGTTTTAAATCCTATTAAGCTAAGAATATTCTCAAAGGGAATAAACTCTCCAAATGGCACCAATTTTACTTTGTTATAAGTTTCAACGAGATCTAGCCTATTATTGAATATAGCCATTGAATTAAAAAATAAATTTTTATTCTTTTTTGTCTCAACACTATTTAGTCCCATAATAATTAAATCATCCTCTCCAAAACTATTTAGAAATAATTTTTTATAAATACTCATGTCTCTTAAGTAACTGTCAGGAATAATTCCCTCAGGCCACAAATAAATTGTAGGTTTTGTTTTTGTTGGTGCACTTAGTTTTATAAGTTCATTAATTATTTTTAACTCATCTTGTTTTGAATAAAATCTTTCTAGGTTAATATTGGGTGATATTGCTTTTATTTTATAAGGATTTTTTATACTCTCTAAAGAATTAAAATCATTACTTTTCATATTACCGAATATAAAAAAAGCAGCAGATACAAAAATAAAGAAAAAACAGACCATAATTTCCTTTCTAGATTTTTTCAAAACAAACAAGGCAGGAGTGATAAATAAAGAAATACAAAATAAATTAAAAGAATAAGTCCCTATAATAGAAAGAATTTGAATAAAATAAGTACTGCTTGAAAAACTAAATGAGATTAAATTCCAAGGAAAACCTGTAAATATAGAACCTCTAATAAATTCAGTTACACCAAATAAAATAGAAAAAATAAAAAAAGAACTAATTACATTTTTTGAATAAAAAATTGCAAATAGATATGTCATCAAACCATAAAATATTGCCAAAAGAGCTGGTAATACAATTACAGCAACTGGAATCAAAGGCTGAAAACTCTGATCAAATGTTAATGCTATCGCAACCCAATACAAACTAAATAGAAAATATCCAAACCCAAAATACCATCCATATTTAAAAAGAGATATGTTGTTAGGTAGTTCTCTTTTTTTATTAAAAATAAAAATAAAAAATAAAGAAAAAGTAATAAAGTTAATTATAAAATAATTATATGGTGGTAGACTATAAGAACTTATAGCTCCTAAAAAAAACATATAAAGAAAATTTAAGAAGTTTTTTTTAAACAAGTTTAGCAATCTTTGTTTTGATAGTTTTAAAAATTCTTTCTTCTTCAGCCAACATCTTTTTATAATCTCTCAATTTAATATGGTCAAAATCTAATAAATGTAGAAAACCATGTATAAAAATCTTAATTACCTTTTTCTTAAACTCTAAGATACTTGAGGTTTTTGGTTTACTCATAAACTGATAACTAATGACAATATCACCAATATAGGGTGACTTTTTTATATTAAGCTTTTTTCTAGAAGGAAAAGATAAGACATCAGTTGATTTATTTTTATTTCTAAATTTTTTATTTAGTTTTTTAATATTTTTGTTGTTTGAAAGTAACAATGTTAAACTTACTTTTTTTTTAACAAACCTATATTTTTTAGGGAAAGATCTTGCCAAGGTATTAAAAAAAGTATTCTCTTTTTTAATCTTTTTATTCCAAAGATTGCTCTCTGAAACTACATCAATACTAATCATTTTCTTGGTCTGAATACGCTTTTACAATTTTGGAAACTAGTGGATGCCTAACCACATCAGAATGATCAAAATCTACTACGGAGATTTCATTTAAGTGTCCTAATAAATTTTTAGACCTATTTAATCCAGACATGCTCTTGTAGGGTAAATCAATTTGCGAAGGATCACCATTTATAACTATCTTTGAATTTTCTCCAATACGTGTTAAAAACATTTTAATTTGCGTATCAGTTGCATTTTGCGCCTCATCTAAAATTGCAAAAGAATTTTTTAAAGTTCTGCCCCTCATAAATGCCAATGGTGCTACTTCGATATCACCTATCTCAATCATTCTTTGAATCTTTTCAAAATCAAAAAGGTCATAAAGAGAATCATATAATGGTCTCAGATATGGATCTACTTTTTCCTTCATGTCTCCTGGCAGAAAACCTAATCGTTCACCAGCTTCAACTGCTGGTCTTGATAAAATTATTCTTTCGATTTTCTTATCCAGCAACAATGTTAACCCAACTGCAACAGCCAAAAATGTTTTTCCAGTTCCAGCAGGACCTGCTGAGATTACAATATCACTTTGTCTTAAAGCTCTAACATATTCTTTTTGTTTTTCTGATCTTGGAATAACTGATTTTTTTGGGGTTTTAATTATGTCTGAAATATTATTATTTTTTACTTTTTCATCAATCATAAATTTATCTATTGAAGAGATTATATCTTTTTTTTCTATACTGCCATTATTTATAAACTGATTGGCTAAAAATTGAATAGCATTTTTTGTAATCTCATTTTTTTCCAGTGTTGATTTTATTAAAATAGAATTACCCCTAGAATATAAACTTGTTTTCGTAATTTTTTCTAGTTCCTTTAGATTCTCATTAAATTCGCCAACTACACCCATTAATAAATCATTATCTTGAAATATAACGCTTAAAGAATTATTGTCTGAATATACATACTTTAATGTGGAATTAATTTTTTTCAAAAAAATATTATTCAACTTTTAAGCTACCTTTTGCTTATAACTTTCTTTTAATTTACCAAACAAACTATTCTGATTGCTTCTAATTATTTCAACTTCTACAATTTTTCCTATATTCTCTGGATGCCCATCAAAAATTACTGAAGTCATATACTCTGTTCTACCAAATAATTTAATCCCATCTTTCATTCTATTCTCAACTAAAACTTTAACTATTTTATTCTCTAAAGATTTATTTTTTTTAATTTGATTATTAAATAATTTTTTTTGTATGATCTCCAATCTTTCTTTGGATTTATTTTTATCAACTAGAGCAAGATCTGCAGCGACTGTGCCCGGTCTTGGGCTGAAAACAAATGAATATGAGTTGGTAAATTTTATTTTTTCTATCAACTCCATTGTATTTTTAAAATCATCATCATTCTCTTCTGGATATCCAATAATGAAATCACTTGAAAATTCTATATTGGGATTAATTTTTTTTAATTTTTCATAAATCATTAAATATTCTTCAATAGTATGCTTTCTATTCATCAATTTTAAAATTTTATTTGATCCACTCTGTACTGGTAGGTGTACTAAAGGCATTAATTTAATTGATTCTTTATAAACATTTATCAAATCATCAGTCATATCTTTAGGGTGAGATGTTGTGTACCTAACCCTCTTCAACTCATTAAAATTTTCTAGCTCTAATAATAAATCAAATAATCTATATTCTTTATTTTCACCCTTATAACTATATGCATTAACGTTTTGACCTAAAAGGATAATTTCTTTAGCACCATTTTGAACTAACTCTTTGGCTTCATTAATTATCTGATCAAATGGTCGAGAGTACTCAGGCCCACGTGTATATGGAACAACACAAAAATGACAAAATTTATTACACCCTTCTTGAATTGTTAAAAAAGAGGATATCTTGCTATTTTTATTTTTAATTTTACTTAAATAATTAAATTTTGAAATCGTGTCAAATTCTGTTTCTTCTTCTTTTTTTTTATTATTGCTATGTTTGTGTATAGCATCATTAATTTTATGATATGATTGTGGACCAATCACTATATCGATGTATGGTTCTCGTTTTAGCATCTCTTGATTTTCTGCTTGAGCCACACATCCAGCTACAATTACAATTGGTTTTTTTTTATATCTAAAAATTTTTTTTACTCTTCCAATTTCATGATAAACTTTTTCTTTTGCTTTATCTCTTATGTGGCAAGTATTTAAAAGGTAACAATTTGCATCCTCATACCTATCTGTTTTTTCAAAGCCTATTTTTTTAACTATATCAAATATACGATTTTAATCGTATTCATTCATTTGACAACCAAACGTTTTAATAAATATTTTTTTCGACATTAAGTTAGGGTTTCTTTTTAACCCCATACAATTCTAATTTATGGTCCACTAATCGATAACCATACTTATCAGCAATTTTTTGCTGTAACTTTTCAATTTCTTCATCCACAAACTCTATAATTTCTCCTGATTTAATATCAATTAAATGATCGTGATGACCCTCATTTAACTCTTCATACCTTGCCTTACCACCTTTAAATTCATGCTTTGCTAAAATTCCTGATTCTTCAAATAATTTTACTGTTCTATAAATGGTTGCAATACTAATTTTTGAGTCAATTTTTGAAACCCTGTTATAAAGTTCGTCTACGTCAGGGTGATCATTTGACTCTGACATAATTTTAGCAATAATTTTTCTTTGATCAGTGAGCTTAACTCCTTTAGTTAAACATTTTTTTTCAATATTTTCTGACATAGTTAATTTTAACTTAAGTAAATAGGATTAATCAAATTCTTTTTAATCTTATATTTTTCACACAAATATGGTACGTTAATATGTTTGGTAGCGTCAAATTCCTTAAAATCACCAAAACTAAAGCAAAAATAATCTATCTTTTTTGTTAAAAATAAAGCTTTAACTGTTGATAGTGAGTTTCTGATGCCTGCAAAGCTACCTGGGCCTCTATTAACATATATACAATTTATGTCATCTAATGAACTTTTGTTATCTTTCAAGAACTGATTAATTAAGATCATTAATTTTTCAAAATTAATTTTACTATTTTCGTGACTACAAGTATAAATATTTTTATTAATTATGAGTGTTAAAACAATTTTATCTTTAGCTGCATCTATTATTAAATTATTCATTATAATATCCTTATTTACTTCTCACTCTAAAACAGAAGAGCAAAATATCAAATCTTACTCTATTGACAAGGGTATTCTTGCTCTAATGTATCATAGGTTTGATGAAAGTAAATATCCCTCAACTAATATTCAAATGGATGTTTTTAAACAACAAGTCAATATAATCAGAAAATCAAAATACAGCTTTTACGATCCTAAAGATTTAGAAAAAAATTTTCATATTGCAAAAGTAGAAAAAAAAATACTCATTACTATAGACGATGCATTCTCTTCATTTTATGATGTGGCCTGGCCTTACTTAAAAGAGGAAAAAATTCCCTTCATTCTTTTTGTTTCAACGAATGCTATTGGGAAAAATGGATACATGACTTGGGATCAAATAAGCGAAGTAGAAAAAGAAAACATTGCTTACATAGGTAATCATTCACACACACATGACTATTTAGTAGATCTTAAAAATAATGATTTTATCAAAGATATTATCACTGCTAATACAATTTTTATTAAGAACCTTGGATACAATCCTATTTTTTTTTCTTATCCATTTGGTGAATACAGCAACCTCATTAAAGAACAAATAGCTAAAATTTTTAAATTTTCTTTTGGTCAACATTCTGGTGTGATTGATGTTAATAAAGATAAATATGAACTACCTAGGTTTCCAATTAATGAAAAGTATGGGGATTTAAAAAGATTTCAATTTTTAATCAACCTTCAACCATTGCAATACAAAGTTTTATACCCAGAAGATAAGTATTTAACTAAGAATAACCCTCCAAAATTTTCTGTAGAATTTTTTGATGAACAAAAAAATTTAAATAATATCAACTGTTTTTCTGATGAGGGAAGTCAATGGGGGAAATCTAATCTTGATTTTAACAAAAATACAATAAATATCAATTTTAGAGACAAGTTTTTATTTCGAAGGGGTAGAGTCAATTGTTCCCTAAATGATGATGGAACTTGGAGATGGTTTGGAGTTCAATTTTCTATTAAACAAAATTAAATTAAACTTTCTAGTTCAATGCTGCTAGGTAATAATTTTGCATCATCAAAATCTTCTAAATTATTTTGTCTTATTATTTGTTGTAAAATTTTAACATACTGTTTTCCTGTTTCTGCATATTTATCCAAATGTTCAGTAAGAATTATACTGTCTAATTTTTTACCCTTATCTCTTAATGAAGCCCTAGCTCTTCTAAAATCTTTGTAAGTAGAGTGTGTATTTAAATTTCTTTGATATGCTTTGACAGAAGCCTGTAATATTTTAAATTTCATAACTTTATGAGTACTATCATCGTCTGCTCCAGCCGGCTTAATTCCTTCTCCTGTCCATGTCCATTGGCCAAATAATGCATTTCCCTCTTGCGCAAACCTTGATGTACCCCACCCAGTTTCTTTTGCTGCCTGTGCAATAGCCATTGATGCTGGCACCTCATCCATTCTAATTTTTAAAGTAGATAGATTTTTATTTACCACGCCATATTGTTTAAATTTTAAATTTAACCAATTATTTTCATTTTTTGTATTTTGACTTTTTTTCAAGATACTGAAGAGTTTATTTCGATCTAACTTGATATTATTGTTTTCTTTAATAACTAATGGCAAAATAATCTGAATAAAAAAATCTTTTCTTTTTTTTGTATTTTCTATTTTTTTTATTTCCTTAGGCAGTAACGTGAGTGAGATGGGCTTAACTAATTTATTTTTTCTTACATCAATTAAGTTATAATTAGTTGATTTGAACAATTCTTCGATTGTTGAAGCACTCAATCTTACAGTATCAGTTGGTCTCTCATCGAACTGTAAAATGTCTTCAAATAAAAAACTTTGATCTAATTCATTATCTAGTTTGGAAGCTCGCTCTTCTACCAATTTTTTAAAGTCATTTTGATTATTTTTAGAAATAATTGTACGTTTCTTTGTAAGGTCAATAAATAGTGGGGTAATAAAGAAAATTGATATAATTATTATACTTATTAAAGCAGTTCGCGATAAACTTTCGAAGTTATTTTCTTTTTTACTTTCTTTTTTTTTATTTACTACAAGTCCTCTTTTTTTTAGGAAATTTTTAATTTCTAAAATTGAAATTTTTTTTTTCATTACAATTATACTGCAACAACTTCTTTTACTTCAGGAAGGTAGTGACATAAAAGATTCTGAACACCTTGTTTAAGAGTCATGGTCGAGCTTGGACAGCCAGAGCAACTCCCTTGTAATTCTACCTTAACAATTCCATCTTTAAATTCTTTAAATTTGATATCACCACCATCTTTTGCAACAGCTGGTCTAATTTTTGTTTCCAAGATACTTATGATTTTTTTCTCAATTTCACTGTGCTCCTTTTTTTTTTCACCAGTCAATCCATTTGCAATAACAAATTCTTTTCCTGTTGAATAAAAATCATTAATCAATGATATGGCAATATGTTTAATATCTTCCCAATTTATATCTTCATTTTTATTAATTGATAAAAAATCTGCTCCTAAAAATACTCCAACTACACCATTTATAGACAGAAGGTTTCTAACTAATTCACTTTCTGTTTCCTCTTTCTTAGTTACCTCAAAAGATCCATTATTAGATACAGATTTTCCCGGTAAAAATTTAAGGGAATTAGGATTTGGTGTTACTTCAGTTTGAATGAACATACTCTTATATATAATGATTAATTATAAAATTAAAACTAATTAATATATTTGCTTAAAAACCTATCAATGTTTTAATTTCTTTGATTTTTTTTGAGGCAATTTTGTCTGCTTTTTCAGAACCTTTTAATAAGATTTCATCTAAATATTTTTCATCATTTAACAATTTTTTAACTTCTTTTGATATTGGTTCAATTTTATCAATTAGAACTTCTGATAGTTTTTCTTTAAATTCTGAAAATTGCTTTCCATTAAAATCATTTATTGAGTTTTCCAATTTTTGGTTTTTTAAGCTTGAATATATTTCCAATAAATTTTCTACTTCAGGTCTTTTGACTAAATCTTTAATGCCCATTGGCATAGACATGGCGTCTGTCTTTGCTTTCTTTATTTTATTATATATTTCATCTTTTTCATCTGTAAGATTAATTCTGCTTAAATCTGAAGGATCTGATTTACTCATTTTTTTCATTCCATCTTTAAGACTCATTATTCTAGAAAATTGTTTTTGTATTAATGGTTCTGGAACTTTCAGAAAATCTGTTGCTTTAAAATCATTATTAAATTTTTGGGCAATATCCCTACAAAGCTCTAAGTGTTGTTTCTGATCGTCACCCACAGGAACATGTGTTGCATCATACAATAAAATATCTGCAGCCATTAAGACTGGATACGAGTAAAGACCAATACTAGCTTTTTCTTTATCCTTACCTGCCTTTTCTTTAAATTGTGTCATTCTGTTTAGCCAACCAATTCTTGAAACACAGCTTAAAATCCAAGCAGCTTCTGAATGAGCTGAAACCATGGACTGATTAAAGATAATATTATTAATGGGATCGATTCCACTAGCTATAAATGTAGCAGCTGTCTCTCTTATGTTTTTTTTTAATTCCTTTGGATCTTGCTTAACTGTTATTGCATGAAGATCTACAACGCAAAAGATACAATCATTTTCTTTTTCATTTTGCAACTCTACAAAATTTTTAATTGCTCCTAGATAATTTCCTAAATGAAGATTTCCTGTTGGCTGAACCCCTGAAAAGATTATTTTACTCATTCTTAATACTTTAGATGAATATCACTAATTTTAAAAGCTCTGATAAATATTGCCATCAAAATATAGAAAGTTAATCCTAATATCACTGCACCTACAAGATATAGTGACTTAAAAATTTCCTCATATATTAGCTTGTCATTTAAAAAATTAATCAAAAAATTAAAAAATATTCCCATAATTATAGAAGCCATTAAAATTCTTATAAACCTATCTATAAAAAGTAAATTAAAGTTAAATAAATTTTCTTTTTTTAGTAAAATAAATAAAAGTATTGCATTAAACCAAGAGGATATTGTCGTTGCTATAGGAATGATTATAAAACCAATTTCTTCAAAAAAAATAATACTAATAAAAATATTTAATAATACTGAAATTAGAGAAATATAAAATGGAATTTTAGTATTGTGCCTTGCAAAAAAAAATGTTGAAAAAACTTTGATTAACGAAAAAGCAGGCAATCCCAGTCCAAAGTAAAACAATGCATTTGCTGAATTCTTAACACTCACTTCGTCAAATAATCCATATCCAAATAAAGAAGAGATAATTTCTTCAGAGGCAATCAATAAAGCTATTGCAGCTGGTATGCTTAAAAACAAACTTAGTTCTAGAGCCTTGTTTTGTATTAGCCTTATTTTATCTTTTTTATTATTTTGAACATATTTGGAAAGTTGAGGAAGTATTACTGTCCCGATTGCGATGCCAGCAATTGCTAAGTTTATTTGATAAACTCGATCTGCATAATATAGATAAGACACTGCACTAGCTTGAAAAGAAGCAATGATTGTTCCTACTAAAATATTTATTTGGGTTACACCAGAAGAAAAAATACTTGGCAATAGTTTTTTAAAAAAAACTTTAATCTTTTGATTAATTTTAATATTTAATTTTAATTTTGGTGAAAAATATTTTTTTACAAAGAAATATAAAAATATAAATTGTAATATTCCAGAAATAGTTACCGCATAAGACAGATAATATACTAATTGATCATTTAAAATTTTTCCAAAAAATAATACTCCAATTAAAAGAATATTTAAAATAATAGGTGTTGCTGATGCAACGGCAAATTTGTTATGAGAGTTTAAAATTGCTGAGAAGAACGAGGCTAAACTTATAAACAGTAAAAAAGGAAAGGTAATCCTTGTTAAAGTTATAGCTAATTCTAATTTTTGTGAATCTTCTTCAAATCCTGGCGCAATCAGAAATACAAATAACGGCATCAATATTTCAATAATGATTACTAAAAAAAATAGTCCTAAAATAAGTAGATTAAAAATACTATTAGCAAAATTTGCTGACAGTTTTTTTTTACCTAATAAGGATGAATAGCTAGGTACAAATGCAGCATTGAATGCTCCCTCTGAAAATAATCTTCTAAATGTATTTGGAATTCTAAATGCAACAAAGAAAGCGTCCGCCATAGGTCCTGCACCAAGAAACACTGCTATCAATATGTCTCTGACATATCCTAGTATTCTACTTATTATTGTAAAAAAACTAAATGTGCCTGTTGACTTAATAAGGTTCATAAATCATATTAGTCATAAATAAGCTCCATTTGTATATCAAATTACTTTAAATGAAAAAAACTAAAATAGAACATTATACTGATAAAGAAGCTTTGGAATTCCATAGCAAGAATAAACCCGGGAAAATAGAGATTAATTCGTCCAAGCCAATGACCACTAAAAGAGATTTGGCCTTGGCTTATTCACCTGGTGTAGCAGCTCCTGTTAAGGCAATTTCTGAAAATCCTGAAACAGCCTATGACTATACTTCAAAAGGAAATTTAGTGGCCGTTATAAGCAACGGATCTGCAATCTTGGGTATGGGCAATTTGGGAGCATTAGCTTCTAAACCAGTAATGGAAGGGAAAGCAGTTTTATTTAAAAGATTTGCAGATATAGATTCAATTGATTTAGAAATTGACTCAAGTGATGCTAATGAAATTATCAATAGTATTAAAAATTTTGCATGCAGTTTTGGAGGAATAAACTTAGAAGATATAGCTTCTCCTGATTGTTTTATTATAGAAGAAAAATTAAAAGAACTTTTAGACATTCCAGTTTTTCATGATGATCAACACGGTACTGCAATTATAACGACAGCAGCTTTAATCAATGCGTTGGACATAAGTGGCAAATCTATAAAAGATGTTAAAGTTGTAGTTAATGGAGCTGGTGCCTCTGCAATAGCTTGTACGAACTTATTTAAAAATAGTGGTGTACCTAATGAAAATGTAACGATGATAGATCGTAAGGGAGTAATTTACAGAGGTAGAGCAGAGGGTATGGATCAATGGAAATCAGCACATGCAATTGATACAAAAAATAGAACCTTGGAAGAAGCCATTAATGGTGCTGATGTATTTTTAGGGTTATCTGCTAAAGGAGCCTTGAAAAAAGAATTAGTTAAAACAATGGCCAAAAACCCAATAATTTTTGCTTGTGCTAATCCAGATCCAGAAATAACCCCTGAAGAGATAATGGAAGTAAGGAATGATGCTATTATTGCCACTGGTAGATCAGATTATCCTAACCAGGTAAATAATTTAATTGGCTTTCCTTACGTATTTAGAGGAGCTCTAGATGTTAGGGCAACTACAATTAATGAAGAAATGAAGGTGGCCGCAGCTAATGCAATCGCAAATTTAGCAAGAGAAGATGTTCCTGATGAAGTGGTTGCTGCAATGGGTGGTGATAGACCCAGATATGGAAAAGACTATATAATTCCATCTACTTTTGACCCAAGACTAATTAGTGTAATTCCTGCAGCCGTTGCTCAAGCTGCTATGGATAGTGGTGTCGCAAAAAAAAATATAGAAAATTTTGAAGTTTACAAAGATCAGCTTAAGCAACGGCTTAACCCTTCTGTTACGATTATGCAGGGTATTAATTCTCATATTAAAAAAAATCAAAAAAGAATTGTTTTTGCAGATGGAGAAGATGAAAATACGCTCAAAGCTGCAATAGCATTTAAAAATTCAAAATTAGGTATTCCTATTCTAGTTGGTAAAAAAGAAAATATTAAAGAAAGAATAAAAGAAATTGGGTACAGTGAAAATTTTGATATTGAAATAATAAACTCTCATGACACAGAAAAACGAGAGAAATATGTAAATTATTTATTTAAAAAAATGCAAAGAGAACAGGGACTCTTGGAAAGAGATTGTGACAGGCTTGTAAGAAATGATCGAGTTATATGGGCTTCTTGTATGGTTGCTTGTGGAGATGCTGATGGTGCTGTTACTGGTAATACAAGAAGGTTTGGAGCATCTTTAAATAAAATTACTCAAGTAATTGATGCGCGTCCTGGAGAGATTATGTTTGGTTTAAACATGGTTGTAGCTAAAGGAAAAACTATTTTTGTTGGTGACACTAGCGTTAACGAATATCCAAGCTCAGAGGAGCTTGCACAAATTGCGATATCATCTGCTAGAGTAGTAAAATTATTTGGTTTTGTTCCTAAAGTTGCTTTTGTTTCTCACTCGACTTTTGGTCAACCTCTCACGAGTAGAACTAAACATATTAAAAGAGCTGTTGAAATTTTAAAAAATAAAAATGTAGATTTTGATTTTGATGGTGACATGCAACCAGATGTAGCACTTAATGATGAATACAAGGAGCTTTATCCTTTTTCGAGTATTGTTGGTAATGCGAATATATTAATAATGCCAGGGCAACACAGTGCTGCCATTTCGTACAAAATGATGAAGAGCTTAGGTGATACGAAAGTTATTGGTCCACTTCTAATTGGTTTGGGTCTGCCAATTGAAATTGCACCTTTAAGATCATCCACTTCTGAGATAATAAATTTAGCTTCTGTTGCTGCTTACTCTGCAGATGTTATTGAGTATAAAAAAAACTAATTTTTTTGAATTCTTAAATCTTCAACTAAAATTATACTTGCTATAACATCCTCAACATCAAGTATTTCTTTTGCTTCACTTATAACTTCTTTCATTTCGTCTGAAGTTAACGAGATTCCATAAATAAATATTTTCTTTTTATAGGTATCTATTTGATAGTTCGTTGCCTTAATTTTTTTATTAAAAATCATAGCTGTTCTTAATTGTGAGGTTATTAACAAGTCTTTTGCTGACTGTTTAAAATTAAATTCTTCTTTAATTTTAATATCATTTTTAACAGATCTAGCACCTTTAGTTTCCCAAGCTAATTTAGTAAGCTGAAGTTTCTCTTCTGGGTTTTCTACTTTTCCTGTTAAGAAAATTCTACCATCTAGAACATTAGTACTTACTGATATTAGATAGCTTTTATCTCTTAAGATCATTCTTGCAGATAGATTTTTTTGCATTACAGAATCATCTATTTGTGTTCCTAAGGATCTTGGGTCAAAAGCAATACTAACACCAGATCCAAAAATACCCTTTGAGCTAATTCCAACACATCCTGTAAATATCAAAAAAACTAAACCTATAAAAAAAAAATTATTTTTCATTTTTTATTTTTTATTTCTACACAATAATTATAAATTTCTTTTTTAGGCACATGCGAGTTTTGAAAAATTAAGTCTGTTATATTTCTAATGCTCAGTTTATTAATTAACATTTGAATATTTTTTTTATCAGATTCTTTTAACATAATCGACAATTTTTTTTCTTTACTTTTTTCAGATATAATTATTGTTAATTCTCCCTTAGGATCAGATTCAAAAGGTTCAAGATTATCAATATCATATCTTATATATTCTTCATAAAATTTTGTCATTTCTCTACATATTAATATTTTTCGTCCAACGAAATAATGTTTAATATCTTTTACAGATTTGTTAAATTTCCGAGGAGAAATAAAAAAAATAATGCAGCTATCTAGGTTAGATAATTTTTCAAAATCTTCTTTTAGTTTAATTTTTTTTTCTGGAAAAAAACCATAGAAAAAATATTTTTCACTAAACCCACTGATCGAAATAGCTGTGGAAACAGCAGATGTCCCTGGTATTGGAAAGACATCTATTTTATTTACCAAACATTCATTAATTAGTATTGCTCCTGGATCAGAAACTGATGGTGTTCCAGCATCGGAAATTAGTGAGACAACACAATCTGATTTTAAAATTTCAGTTAACTTCAATAAATTTTTTTTTTCATTAAATTTGTGATTTGAAATAAGTTTTGATCTAATTTCATATTTATCTAATAGATTTTTAGAGATTCGTGTATCTTCACACAGTATATAATCAGATTTTTTTAAGACCTCTAAGGCTCTCAGTGTGATATCACTCAAATTTCCAATTGGTGTAGAGACAATATAAAGACCACTTTTAACTTCATTTTTTTTATTTTCCGTATGTAGAATCATCAAGCTATAGTTGTTATAATAACATTAAAATGAAGAAAATTATTAAATTTATATTACTTTTAACTTTAACATTTTCAACTGTTTTGGGAAGTGTGTTTGCTGAAGAAAAAATTAAAATTGGGTTACTTGTTCCATTAACAGGTAAAAATTCTGAAATAGGCCAGTCAATAATCAAAGCTGTCCGACTAGCAATCAATGAAATAAATAATTTATCAATAGAAATCATCCCAAAGGATACCGCTTCAAGTCCTGAAATTACCTTAAGATCTGCAAAAGAATTAGGCTCAATGGGTGTAAAAATAGTTATTGGTCCAGTTTTTAATAAAAATTTAATTTATCTTGATGAGTTAAGTGAGTTGTTTTTTTTATCCTTAACAAACAAAGATAGTAATGGATCTAAGAATATTATAAATGCGGGTATAAATGCTACCTCACAATTAAATGCAATTAAAAAATTCATAGAATTAAAAGAAATTAAAAAAACTATTTTTTTAACTCCTGATGTTAATTATAAAAATGAAATAAAAAAAGCTATATCTAATTCTAAAATAAAAATAATAAAAAACTATATCTACAGTACAGAACCAACAGAACTTACTCAACAAATTGAAATAATAACAAATTATAAAAGAAGAAAACAAAACTTAGAGGATGAGATAAAAAGGCTTGAGGAATCAGATGAAAATAATAAAGAAAAATTAATAGAAAAATTAAAAAAAAATGACACTCTTGGAAATGTAAATTTTGATTCTATAATAATTGCAGATTTTGATGAAAGCTTAAAAAGTGTGACAACTTCTTTACTGTATACTGATATTTCACCAAAACAAAAATACCTTATAACCCTCAATCAGTGGTTTGATGAGTCTTTACTTAAAGAAAAAAGCTCACAACCTTTATATTTTCCTTCTATTAATAAAAAAAATTATGAAGATTTTTCATCAAAATATTTTGAGAAATATAATCAATATCCCAACCAATTATCTTTTTTAAGCTTAGACTTAGTTGGGCTAGTCTATTATTTAATACTTCAAAATAACTCCATAATAGATAAAAAAATTTTTGCAAAAAAAAATCTTTTCAAAGGAAGAGTAGGAATTTTTGAGATTAAGGATAATAGAATTAATCATATCCTAAATTTTTATAAAGTTGAAGATGAACTGTTTAAAAAAGTTTTTTAATTTTTTGATAAGCTTTAAATCTGTGATCTATTTTATTTTTTATGACAGGATTCATTTCTCCAAAAGTAATTTTTTTTCCAGTGGGTATAAAAATAGGATCATAGCCAAATCCATTTTTTCCCTTTATAGAACTCGCAATATGTCCTTCAACTTTTCCAATGGAATTTATTGTTTTTTGATCAGGTCCATAAATAGTTAAAGCACAAATAAACCTAGCCTTAACCTTTTTATATTTCCAGTTTTTATCTTTTTTATCTAATTTTTTAAAAACTTTATTCATAGCTTTAAGGAAATCTTTTTTTTTTCCACCCCATCTAGCTGAATGGATTCCTGGGTCTCCTTCTAAAATGTCTATCTCCAACCCAGAGTCATCTGACAAACAAATCATTTTTGATTTTTTAGAAAAATATTTGGCTTTAATTAAAGAATTTTCCTTAAAAGATTTTCCATTTTCAACAGGGCTTTTAATTTTAAAGTCTGTGGTGGAGAAAATTTGAAGATTTTTAGGTAATAAATCCTTAATTTCCTTCAATTTTCCTTTATTGTTTGTGCCTACTAATAATTTTGTAATTTTTTTTTTTAACATCTAGCAATTTTTAAATTTCATACCATATAATTGATAATGGAAAAA
>Ga0209709_10001482_pt1 | contig 21679 bp, 23 predicted proteins | sample ArcticOcean_MG_C_2_FD_187435 | JGI IMG/M metagenome (GOLD analysis project Ga0209709, IMG submission 187435) | Marine microbial communities from western Arctic Ocean - ArcticOcean_MG_CB4_136 (SPAdes) (version 2) | ecosystem: Environmental > Aquatic > Marine > Oceanic | place: Arctic Ocean...
AGAGGATTTTTAATTTCATGGGCCAATTTTCTAGCTAAATTTTCCCAGGCCTCATGCCTTTCATTGATAATTAATTTTTCTTGTTGTGTTCTTAATTGATCGGTCATTAAATTAAAATTTTTGTTTAGAATCTCCATATCTTTGTCAGTTTTTATTTCAGGAACTTTTGTATTTAAATTACCCATACCAATGCTTGATGATGCAATAATTAAATTATTAATTGATCTAAAAAATCTTGATGAAAATCTTATTGCAATAGATATTGATAAAAATAATAATAACGAAACTACGACAAGATAAATAAACACAAAAGAAATTTTTATACCTGTTTGTTTGTTTAAAACTGTGTAATAGAAATTGAGAGCTTCTTGAGACTCTAATAAATATTGAGAAATTTTCTTATCAAGATACTTTGATATGTATAAATATTTGCCTTCAAAATTTTCTAATTTTATAATTGATGCTGATTGATTTTTAAAAGCATTAATTATTTTGAGTGGTCTTTCATCGTTTGATACCATCTCTAAAGCCTCTTTTAATGGTGGTCTATACAGTGACACGTCATCCAAAGTTGTTAAATAAAGACTACCGTCAGCTTCTATAATATGAACTTCATCCATACCTCTTATTATTTTTTGAGTGTCTAGGAAGTTTCTAAATTGATTAATATTTCTATTTAAAAAAGCAACACTTTTGTTTAAATCATAAGCAATTAGAATGATCTCAGATTGAGTCTTGGTTCTTACTTCTTCCGTATAACTTTTTGCAATTTCATAGGAGTTATTTACTGCTGTAGTAATTTTTTTATCTAAATATTTATCAAGAGCAAATGACAACAGAAACAATGAAAATAAAGAAATTAATATTGAAGGAATTAACGTAAATAAAGCAAAAAACGTTATGTACTTTCTATTAGCTTTTGATCCACTAATATCTACATCAACCTTTAATGAGGTGCTTACCTCTTTAAAAATCATATAAAAAAGTATTAGTATTAAGGCTATATTCCCAATCAAAAGCCATTGAAGGTTTTGATCTGTTAATTTTAGAAAACTTTTATCGATAAAGGTTAAAAAAGTTATAAAAACTAATGTTAATGTAATTAAAAATATCAATCCAATAAATGTATTTTTTTTGATAAAACTGATCATTATGAGATAAGTAGATTAATAAATATTTTTATCATGAATAGATGCTTTATAATACTTGCTGGTGGAGAAAGTAAAAGATTTAATTCAAAAACACCAAAACCCTATCACCTATATAAGGGTAAACCTTTGTTATTACATTCAATAGATAAAGCTAAAAATTATGGTAAATTTAGTAAAATTGTTCTTGTTATTAATAAAAAACATAAATCTTATATCAACAAACTTAAGATAAGAGATATTAAAATTATTATAGGAGGAAAGACTAGAGCTGAATCAGCTTACAAAGCTTTGCAAGATATTAAGGGTCATAATATTAAAAATGTACTAATTCATGATGCAGCAAGACCTAATTTTTCTCTTAAACTTTTAGATAGATTAAATAAAGAACTCAAATTAAATAATTGTGTCATACCTGCGATTCAAACTACAGACTCAATTAAAAAAAAATCTTTGAATATAGTTACAAATTTAAAAAGAGAAGAGGTTTACCTAATTCAAACACCTCAAGCATTTAATTATAAGAAATTATGCCAACTGCAAAACAATAAAAGTATTGAGGTTACAGATGATGCAAATTTATTTGTAAAATCTGGTAAAAAGATAAAGATTATTAAAGGTGAAATTAATAACAATAAAATTACACTTAATTCAGATATTAAAGTTAATGATTCAATTAAATATGGGTTAGGTTTTGATGTTCATAGATTAGTACCTAATAAAAATCTCTATTTAGGTGGAATTAAAATACCCTCACCTCTTGGCACATTAGGTCATTCGGATGGTGATCCAGTTTTACATGCTATAACAGATGCAATTCTTGGTGCTTGTAAAATGGGTGATATCGGTGAAAAATTTTCAGATAAAAATAAAAAGTTTAAAAATATTAGATCGACTATTTTGCTATCAAAGATTATTGAACAAATAAAAATTAAAAACTTTTCAATTAACAATATTGATATTAATATTATTACTGAAAAACCTAAAATAAAAAAATTTAAAAAAAAGATTATAGATTGTATCGCAAAAATTTGTTTTATACATCCTTCACAAATTAACATAAAAGGTAAAACAACAGAAAAATTAGGTGTAATTGGTAAAGAAAAAGCTATAGCGTGTGAAGTAATAGCTTCTGTAATTAAATATGATTAAAACTTTTAACTCACTTTTAGTAACAATGTTTGGTCTAGGTAAGATAAAGTTTATGCCTGGTACATTTGGGTCGCTTGCTACAATAATTATTCTTTTTTATTTATTTCACTCACTTAACATTTCATCAAATACTATTTTAATTGGATGGATTATAATATTTATTTATTCATTTTATGCGGTTTCAACCCATACCAAAGATAGTAAAAATAAAGATCCAGGAGAAATTATTATTGATGAATTTTTAGGTCAATCCATACCTATTTATCTTTATGAAATATCCCATGGAACAACTAAGGAAGGTGGTGAAACAATCATCTATTATACTTTGTTTTTTATACTGTTTAGGTATTTTGATATAATGAAGCCCTTTCCTGTAAGCTTCTTCGATAAAAACTTTAAAAATAGCTTTGGTGTAATTATGGATGATGTTTGTGCTGGGCTATATGTTGTTCTAACTCTTGTTTGTTTCATGATCGTTAAAAGTTATGTCTTATAATGAAAAATTTAGCTAATAAACTTGTTAAAAAACTAAAACAAAAAAAACTTAAAATTTCATTTGCCGAATCTTGTACAGGTGGAATGTTATCTAGCACAATTACTTCTGTAAGTGGCTCTTCTAAAGTATTCAATTTAGGATTGGTTACATATTCTAATAAAGCAAAGATAGATATTCTTAAAGTTTCAAAAAAAATCATCAGTAAATATGGTGCTGTAAGCAATGAATGTTGTTTATCTATGGTTAAAAATTTACAAAAAATTAGTAAAGCAAATATATCAGTGTCGATAACTGGTATTGCTGGACCTAATGGTGGAACAAAATTAAAACCAGTTGGGCTAGTTTATATTGGAATCAAAAAAGGTAATAAAATTATTGTTCTAGAAAAAAAATTTGGATCTAAAAATCGTAAAACTATTCAAACATTAACTGCTAAAGAGGCTTTAAAAAGTGTTCTACTAATAGTTTGATTAATTAAATAAGTCTTTTGCTCTTTTTTGAAAAGCATCAGCAATTTTGTCTAATCCATATTGAAAAGATGTTATCATCAAAATGTTTAAAAATTTATTTTTAATTTCAAAATCTACATCAAAGAAAATTTCTGTTCCTTCTTTATGGTCTTCGAAAGTCCACTTATTATCTAAATGTTTAAGAGGGCCATCTATATTTGTTACATAAATAGAATTATTTTTTTTATTAAATTTTACATTGCTTTTATAAGTGTCTTTAAAAGGGCCTTTACCAATAGTTAAGTCTGCAATGATGTTGATAAAATTACCTGTATCATTCTTTTCGTGAACTATCGCATCAATACAATATGGTACAAAAGTTGGGTATTTCTCTATATCTAAAACTAAATCAATAAGTTGATTTTTCTCACATTCAATTAAACGTTTAACTGAAGCTCTAGGCATTAATTTTTTAATCTATTTTTTTGCAATTGTGCAAAATCTTCATCTGCGTGATATGATGATCTAGTTAATGGTGTTGAAGAAACTAATAAAAAACCTTTTGATTTTGCAATAGTTTCTAATTCTTTAAATTCACTTGGATGATAATAGCGATCTAATGGATGGTGTTTTACAGATGGTTGTAAGTATTGACCTATGGTTAAAAAATCGACATCTGCTGCTTTTAAATCATCCATAACTTGAACAATTTCATCTTTTGTTTCTCCCAACCCAACCATTAAACCAGATTTGGTAAAAATATTGTTATTAACAAATTTTGCATTTTTTAAAAGTTCTAAGGATGAAAAATATCTAGAGCCAGGTCTTACTTTTAAATAAAGTCTTGGTACAGTTTCAATATTATGATTAAAAACATCGGGATTGGCCTCTAATACTTTTTTATAAGCCTCTCCTTTTCTAAGAAAATCTGGGGTTAAAACTTCAATTGATGTATTGGGGTTAAGTTTTCTAGTTTGACTGATAACATCATAAAAGTGGTTTGACCCACCATCTTCTAAATCATCTCTATCAACTGATGTTATTACGACATGTTTCAGATTTAGTTTAAGAACTGCTTCAGCAATTTTGACAGCTTCAAATGGATCTAGCTTAGCAGGTTTACCAGTTTTAACATCACAGAATGCACATGCTCTTGTGCATGTGTCTCCCATAATCATAAATGTTGCATGTCTCTTACTCCAACATTCAGTAATATTTGGACAGTTAGCTTCCTGACAAACCGTTACTAAATTATTGTTGTTAACGATTGTTTTGGTTAAAAAAAACTCTTTACTATTAACAAGTTTTGATCTGATCCAATCAGGTTTTTTTTTAATTGGATTTACAGGTTTGTTAACTTTTTCTGGATGTCTAATTGTCATTCTTTTTAATTATATAAAGGGTCTCCCCTTCTTTTCCAAACAAAAACTTTTCTCTAATTAATGTTTCTACATAATCAAGATCTAATTTAGTGCTTAATAGAGAATTTTTAAATTCAAGATCTTTAATTTTTTTTGATAGATCTGCTTCTTCAATCATTAAATTTATTAAGATTTCTTTTTTTTTGAAATAAGAAAAAAGACCTCTTTCACCATCTAAAAGATTAAAAAAAAAATAGATTATTAAAAAAGTAGATATTAATAAAAAATAATTTTTTTTTAATTTACCAAACATTAATAAATTTTATTCATTGTAGCTTTTTTTCCAAGCTCTTCTTCAATGCGTAATAACTGATTGTATTTAGCAACACGCTCTGATCTTGCTAATGAGCCTGTTTTTATTTGATTTGAATTTGTACCAACAGCGAGATCAGCTATAAAAGTATCTTCACTATCACCAGATCTATGAGAAATTATTGTCTTATAGCCGATAATTTGAGCAAATTTAATGACATCAAGCGTTTCTGAAACTGTACCAATTTGATTGAGTTTAATTAATATTGAATTCGAAGATTTATTTAAAAAACCTTTTTTAAGTCTTTCTAAATTTGTTACATAAAGATCGTCACCAACAATTTGAACATTCTTTACTGACTTCATCATGTTGCTCCATGAAACCCAATCATTCTCTCCAAACGGGTCTTCTATAGATTTAATTTTATATTTATTTATTATTTTTTGATATTTTTTGATCGACTGATCAGTGGAAATATATTGTTTTGAATGAATTGAGTATTTATTCTTTTTAATTAATTCATTTGCCGCAACATCTAGACAGATTGAAACATCTTTACCATTCTTAAAGCCAGATCTATTAATAGCCGCTAAAACTAAATCTAAAGCTTTTTCATTACTATCAATCATTGGAGCAAAACCTCCTTCATCTCCTACAGATGTTGATAATCCTTTATTTTTAATCAAATGTCTCAAGTTGCTGATTACAATAAAGCAAATTCTCATTGCTTCTGAAAAGCTTTTGGCTTTATCAGGTCTGATCATGAATTCTTGAATTCTTAAACCATTATTTGCATGTGCCCCACCATTTATAACATTCATTAATGGATAAGGTAATTTATAATTATCTTTTACTAAAAATGTTTTGTATAAAGGCACATTCTTAATTTTTGCAGAAAGTTTTTTAGCAGCCATTGATACGGCTAAAATAGCATTCGCACCTAAATTGGTTTTTTGTCTTGTGCCGTCAAGGTTGATTAAAGTCGTGTCTATACGTGTTTGATCATGAATACTTGTACCACTTAGTTTTTTTGAAATTTTAGTATTAATTGAGTTGACAGCGCTTAATACACTTTTACCTAAATATTTTTTATTATTTTTATCCCTTTTTTCAAATGCTTCGTGTGAACCAGTGGAAGCTCCTGACGGGCAAATAGCAGATGCACTTAAGTTTTTAGAATAAACCTCTGCTTCAATTGTTGGGTTGCCTCTGCTGTCAAAAACTTGACGAGCTCTTATCTTTAAGATTTTACTCATTTATTTTTTAATTAAATTATCAATTTCAAATAGTTGAGACAGTAATTTTTCTAATTTATCTAATGGAACCATATTAGGTCCATCAGATGGAGCATTATCTGGGTCCTGGTGTGTTTCAATAAAAACGCCTGCTACACCAACTGCAACAGCTGCCCTTGCTAAATATTCTACAAATTCTCTTTGTCCACCACTCGTCTCACCTAATCCACCAGGTTGTTGTACTGAATGAGTGGCATCAAAGATAACAGGGTATCCATTTTTTGCCATTATAGGCAAAGATCTCATATCAGAGACTAAAGTATTGTAGCCAAAACTTGCTCCTCTTTCTGTAACTAAAATATTATTATTACCTGAATCAGAAATTTTTTTAGTAACGTTAACCATATCCCATGGAGCAAGAAATTGCCCCTTTTTAACATTAATAATTTTTCCTGTTTTAGCAGCAGCAATTAGTAAATCTGTTTGTCTACATAGAAATGCTGGTATTTGCAATACATCTGCATGTGGTGCAACTACAGAGCACTGTTCTGCGTTATGTATGTCTGTTAAAATTGGGACATTCAATTCTTTTTTAATTTTATCAAAAATTGGTAAAGATTGCTCAATACCAGCTCCTCTTTTTCCTTTTAGGCTAGTTCTATTAGCTTTGTCAAAAGAAGTTTTGTAAATGAAACCCATATTAAACTTAGAAGTAATTTCTTTAATTTGACCCGCCATATCCATAGCATGTTGTTCCGTTTCAAGCTGACAAGGTCCTGCAATAATACAAATTTTGTTATTATTTGAAATTTCTATATTTCCACATTTAACTTTTATATTTATCATTAATAATTTTTAGCTGCCTTGATAAAAGATGAGAATAAAGGATGTGGTACCAAAGGTCTAGATTTAAATTCAGGATGGAACTGAACAGCTACAAACCAAGGGTGGTTTTTTAACTCAATTATCTCGGGTAATTTGTCATCTAGAGATAACCCTGAAAAAATCATCCCATTCGCTTCAAATTGATCTTTATAGCTAATATTAACTTCGTATCTATGTCTGTGTCTTTCTTGAATTGTTTTTGATTTATAAATTTTTTTTACTAATGAATTTTCTTTTAATTTAGCATTATAAAGACCCAGCCTCATAGTTCCTCCCAGATCTTTATCGGTTCCTTTAATTAATTTACCATCTTTATTCCATTCAGTAATTAAACCAATGATTGGTGTACCACCCTTTCCAAATTCACTTGACGTAGCTTTTCTTATATCTAATTTATTTCTAGCAAATTCTATAATTGCCATTTGCATTCCGAAACAAATTCCAAAGAAGGGAATATTTTTTTCTCTAGCATATTTAATTGCTTCAATTTTTCCCTCTGTTCCTCTTTTTCCAAATCCACCAGGTATTAAAATCCCAGAAACTCCTTTTAATCTTTTTTTAATTTCAGAAATTTTTAAATTTTCAGAATCTATTCTTACCAGGTTAACTTTTAAACTATTGTCAATACCACCATGTGTTAATGCTTCATCTAATGATTTGTAAGCATCTTTAAGATCAACATATTTACCAATAATTGCAATATTGATTGATTTTTTTGTATGCAAAATAATTTTTGTTATTTTTTTCCAAGGATTTAAATTTACTTTTTTCCTTGATTTAATTTTAAAATATTCAAGGACTTGTTTGTCTAAATTTTCTCTATTAAAACTAATTGGTGCTTCATAAATAGTTTTAACATCAACTGTTTGAATTACATTTTCAATATTGACATTACAAAATAAAGATATTTTTTTTCTATGCTCTAGTGGGATGGGTCTTTCAGATCTGCAAATGATGATATCTGGTTGGATACCTAGACTTCTTAGTTCTTTTACCGAGTGTTGAGTTGGTTTAGTTTTAATTTCATCAGATGCTTTAAGGTATGGGACTAAAGTTAAATGAACAAATAAAGCATTTTTTTTACCCACATCATTTGCAAATTGTCTAATAGCTTCAACAAATGGAAGGCTCTCAATATCTCCTACTATTCCTCCAATTTCACAAATTACAAAGTCTTCTTTCGATGTATCATTTTTTATAAAATTTTTAATACGATCTGTAATATGAGGAATAACCTGAACTGTTTTTCCAAGGTAACCACCCTTACGCTCGTTCTTTAAAACATCGCTATAAATTTTTCCAGTAGTTATGTTGTCAGATTTTTTTGCAGATATCCCGGAAAATCTTTCATAATGACCTAAATCTAAATCAGTTTCAGCCCCATCATCAGTTACAAAAACTTCACCATGCTGAAAAGGACTCATTGTTCCTGGGTCAACATTTAAATAAGGATCAAGTTTTCTTAAACGAACTTTAAAACCTCTTGATTGAAGCAGGTATGCAAGGGAAGCTGAAGAAAGACCTTTTCCTAAAGATGAGACCACACCGCCGGTGACAAATATAAATCGCGCCATGGAATTATCTTATAACGATTAATTTGTATATTGGAAAGAATTAATTATTATTTTCAGGTATTGAAGGAGTGTCACTAGATTTTTCCTCAATTATATCTAATACTGAAGATGTTGGTGTTAGCTCTCCTCTAGAAATTATTGTTAAAGCTAAACTACAAATTATAAATAAAGTTGCAACTACAGCTGTAGCTTTACTCATAAAATTACTAGCTGATCTAGATAGCATAAAATTATCTTGAGAAACACCTATTCCAAGTGCCCCACCTTCTGATTTTTGGACAAGTATCAAAAGCACAAGTACTGTTGCAAGTACTAAGTTGACTACTAATAGAATATTTTCCATGAGGGTTAACTATATGTTTTTTTGACTATATCAATAAATTTTTTAGCATTTTGAGATGCTCCACCAATTAAAAAACCATCAATATTATTAATTTTTCTTAAGATTGTTATGTTTTTGGGATTTACAGAACCCCCATATAAAACTTTTGGTAATTTATCCTTAAATTTTCTTTTGATAAATTCTACTGTTTTAAAAAGATCTTGAGGTTTTGGTATAAGACCGCTGCCTATAGCCCAAACAGGTTCATAAGCTAAAAAAATATTTGATTTATTTTTAATATTTTTTAAACCAATTTTAATTTGTTTAGATAAAATTGAGTGAGTCTTTTTTTTTCTTTTTTCACTTAACGTTTCACCAATACAAAAAATAACTTTTAGTTTTGCTTCAAGAGCACTTTTTATTTTTAGATTAATTAGTTTATCACTTTCACCTTTTTGTCTATTTTCTGAATGACCAATAATAACAAAATGGGCACCAATATTTTTTAACATATGAGGATTAACATAACCTGTGTGAGCACCATAATCTTTACTTTCATGACAATTTTGCCCACCAATACCAATTTGACAATTATTGAATTTTTTTGAAAAAGAACCTATTAAAGTATTTGGAGGACAGTAAATTAATCTACCTCCCTTTATTTCTTTAGATTTGGAAAATTTAATAACTTTATCCAATGTATTTAGAGAAGATAAATTCCCATACATTTTCCAATTAGCTACAAAATACATATATTTATTTGTCATAATGAAAATTTTAATCTATAGCTTGATATTTTAAAGATCAATAAATTAATAAAGCAATGATAAATCCATTAAGAAATTTTACAAAAAAAAAAATTGGTGGCTTAATACTAATTTTTGTTATTATAATAGCTTTTGGCTTTGGTGGATTTGGTGGAGGATTTAGCACTGGAAATCAAAATAATATAGCTAAAATAAATAACACTAATATCTCTACACAGGATTTTATGGATTACCTCAATCAATCTGGTTTAAGTCAGCAAGTAATAAAAGAGAATATCGATAAAAATGTAATTGAGGAACTTTTGTCTTCTTTAGTTTCAATGACTTTACTTGATCTTGAAATAAAAGATTTAGGCCTAGTCATATCAGATGAAATAATTATAGAAACTCTTAAGAAAAATAAAAACTTTTTAGATGAAGATGGTAACTTTCAAAGAACTCTTTATGAAAAATTCTTACTTACAAGTGGTATGAGTGCAGCGATGTATGAAATAAAATTAAAGAATAACGTTTTACAAAAAGAATTATTTACATATATAAGTGGTGGAGCCAAATCTCCCAAGTTTTTAACTAAAAAATATTTTATAGAAAAAAATAAAAAATTAGATATTGAATTTATTAAATTAAATAGATTTTATAAAAAAGTGGATGAATTTACCAATCAAGAAATTAAAATTTTTACTGATGAAAATTCAGAAAAACTTAAACAAGATTTTATTGATTTTTCTTATGTGATAATAACACCCAAAAATTTGCTAGGTGTGGATGAATTTAATCAGGCTTTTTTTGATACAATTGATGAAATTGATAACAAGATATCTAAAAATATTGACTTTAAAACAATTATCAATGAATTAAATGTCAATGTAATCACAAAAAAAGATTATATTAATTTAGAAAATAAAGAAACAATTGAAAATAAAATTTACAATTCTAGAAAAGATGAGATTGAAATACTTGAAGACAATGGAGTATACATCTTTTATCAAATAGAAAATATTAATCAAAAATTACCAAATTTAAATGATGAGAGATTTGTAAAACAAATAACAAACCTTCTATTTCAAAAAGAAAAATTTGAATTTAATAAAAATATACTGAGCCAATTAGACAAAAATGAATTTAATCAAGCATCATTTGATAAACTTGGAAATGGTAAGTTTGAAAAAATTCAACTAAACTCAGTTAAAGATATTAATAAATTTGAAAATAATTCTGTTAAAATTTTATATACACTGCCAATTAAAGCATTTACTTTAATTGCTGATAAAGATGATAACATATTTATAGCTAAAGTAGTGAAATTTGAAGACACAGAAATTTCTCAAGATTCAAATATATTTAATGCTATCTCTAACGAAGCAAGTGCAGAAAATAGAAATGGACTATTAAAATCGTACGATTACCTTTTAAATAATAAATATAAGGTGATAGTTAATGAAAAAACCCTTGGTAGAGTTAAAAATTACTTTAGATGATACTAAATCGAAACTTTAAAGATTTTAAGTTTCAACACTCTAGAAACAAAAATCAAATCATATACACTTCTCAGAAGGTAAAAAATGATCAGGAAGTTTTAAACTTAATTGATAATTTTCTAAGTGAAAAAAATAGTTTTATTTTTGAGTCAGTTGAAAAAGGCAAGATAAGAGGAAGATATACTATCTTTGGTAAAAACCCGGATAAGATTTGGGAATTTAATAAAAAAAACTCTTATTTAACTACAAATAATATCAAAAAAAAGATTGAAGGTGAACCTGAAAAAATTATTCAAAAAATAATAGAAGAATTTAAGTTTAAAACACCCACGGGTCTTCCTCCTATTTGTGCATTAATATCAGGATATTTTTCTTACGATTCTATTAGATATGTTGAAAAAATTCCTGATAAATGCGTAGATGATTTAAAACTACCTGACGTTAGACTCTTAAGACCAAGAACATTAATTATTCACGATAATTTAAAAAAAAAAATTTTTTATATTATAAATGTTTTCAACGATGAAAAAATTTCAAATTATAAAAAAAAATATTTTGAAATTGAAAGTGAAATTAATGACTTATTAATACAAGCATCTCTAATAAAAAGTAATTCCAATAGTAGTACAAAAACTAATATTAAAGTTAAATCTAACACATCAAAGAATAATTTTTTAAGAATGGTTAATAAGGCAAAAAAATACATTAAAATTGGAGATATCTTTCAAGTAGTTTTAAGCCAAAGATTTGAAACAAATTTATCCAAAACACCCCTAGAAATTTACAAAAAACTAAGAATTACTAACCCTTCTCCATTTATGTATTTTTTTAACTTTGAGGATTTTCAGATAATAGGAGCTAGTCCAGAAATCCTAGTTAGACTAAGGGATAACAAGATCACTGTTAGACCAATAGCAGGAACTAGACCTAGAGGTAAAAATTTAAAAGAAGATAATTTTTTTGCAAAAGATTTACTAAAAGATAAAAAAGAACTTTCTGAACATTTAATGTTACTTGATTTAGGTAGAAATGACGCGGGTAAAGTTTCTAAAATTGGAACCGTTAAAGTTACAGAAAGTTTTTTGATCGAAAAATACTCTCATGTAATGCATATCGTTTCTAATGTGATGGGTGTTTATAATAAAAAATTTTCAAAATTTAGATCATTACTTGCTGGGTTTCCTGCTGGAACTGTTTCTGGTGCACCTAAAATTAGAGCCATGGAAATTATTGATGAGCTAGAAACAACAAAAAGAAAAGTCTATGCTGGAGGCATAGGTTATTTTTCTGCGAATGGTGAATTTGACACGTGCATTGCCTTAAGAACTGCTGTTGCAAAAAACAAAAAATTCTACGTTCAAGCTGGCGCGGGCATAGTAGCTGACAGTAATCCAATTAAAGAATACGAAGAAACTGTAAATAAAGCAAAAGCTTTAATGAATGCCTTAAAATAATGAAAATTATATTAATAGATAACTATGATAGTTTTACATTTAACTTATATCACTATGTATCATCACTAGGTGTCACGGTTGATGTAATTAGAAATGATAAAATTACCCATCAACAAATAATAAAGAGTAAATATGAAAAAATTATTATATCCCCTGGACCCGGTAATCCAAATCAATCAGGTAATTGCATTAAAATAGTAAAAGCACTTTATAAAAAAATACCAATTCTTGGCGTGTGTTTAGGTCATCAAATTATTGGTCAAGTTTTCGGTTCAAATATTATTCAGGCAAATAAGTTAATGCATGGGAAAACTAGCATCATAAAATCAAAAAAAAAGGGTATACTTAAAAACCTTCCTTCTAAATTTGAAGCTACAAGGTACCATAGTCTTATAATTGATAAAAAAACGTTATCTGATCAACTTGAAATTACTGCAGAAACAAAAGATGGAATTATCATGGGTATAATGCATAAAGAATACAATATACACGGTGTTCAATTTCACCCTGAAAGTATAAAAACTATAATTGGAATTAAAATATTAAAAAATTTTATTAATTACAAAATCAAATGAAAATTTTCATAGATAAATTAAGAAATAACCAAGACTTATCATTTAATGAAAGCAAAAACGCTTTTGAAATACTAATGGATGGTAAAGCATCAGATGGTGAAATATTTGATTTTTTAACTCTACTTTCAGCAAAAGGTGAAATCTCAGATGAAATTGCTGGAGGGGTTTACGTGCTAAGAAATAAATCTAAAAGAGTTAATGTTAAGAATTGTATTGATACCTGTGGAACAGGTGGAGACGGCATGAATACACTAAATATTTCGACTGCTTCAGCACTACTATTATCTAGCATGGGTGTTAAAGTTGCAAAACATGGCAATAAAGCTGTTTCCTCTAAATGTGGGTCTGGTGACGTTTTAGAAGCTTTAAACATAAAGATAGATTTAGAGCCAAAAGATATTGAGAAACAAATTAAAAAGAATAACTTTGGTTTTATGTTTGCACCAAATTATCACAGTGCAATGAGATTTGTAGGACCAACTAGAAAAAAAATAGGTAAAAGAACAATTTTTAATATGATTGGTCCTTTAAGTAGCCCTGCCCTAGTCGATAGACAGGTAGTTGGTGTTTTTGATAAAAAACTATTAAAAATTTTTGCTAATGCTTTAAACAATTTAAACATTAAATTTGCTTGGATTGTAAATAGTGAAGATGGATTAGATGAAATATCACCCTATTCAAAAACTAATGTTGTACAATTAAAAAATGGTGAAATTTCTGAAATATTAATTGATCCTATAAAGCTAAATATAGATGCAAATAAATTCGAAGATTTGCTTGGTGACAATGCAAAATTTAATGCGAATAAAATGTTGGATATATTTAAAGGTGAGGATAACGATTTTTCAAAAGCTGTTTGTTTAAATGCTGCAGCAGGCCTTATTGTTTCGGAAAAACATACAATATTTATTGATGCCTACAATGAAACGAGAAAACATATTTTATCAGGAAAAACATACAACGACTTAATAAAAATTCAAAATGTCTAAAGACGTACTAGAAGAAATTATTAAAAAAAAAATTGAAAAGATTGATTTATTAAAAAAATCAATTTCATTAAATACTTTAAATGAACAAATAGATCAAAATAAATCATTTATTAATTTTAAAGATAAAATCCAAAACAATGTAGATAATAATAAAATTTCTTTAATTGCAGAAATAAAAAAAGCAAGTCCGTCTGCTGGTGTCATTATGAACAATTATAACCCTATAGAAATAGCAAAAATCTACAATAATAATAAAGCAACATGTTTGTCAATTCTTACAGAGGAAGATTTCTTTTTGGGTAAGCTAAGCGATATTAGCGAAGTTAAAGAAAAAATAAACCTACCCATCTTGTGTAAGGATTTTTTTATTGATAAGTTTCAAGTGCCTCTTGCAAAAAGTTATGGCGCAGATGCAATATTGATTATATTAGCTGGCGTCTCGGATGACCTTGCTAATGAACTATATGAAGAAGCTCTGAAGCTTAATATGTCAATAATTGTTGAGGTGCATACAACTGAGGAAGCGAAGAAAGCTCTTAACTTTAAAGAGGCATTAATTGGAATAAATAATAGAAATCTTAAAACATTAAAAACAGACCTTAATACAACTTATGATATTTATAATGTATTAAGTAATCACTCATCTCCTTTAATTTCTGAAAGTGGAATTAAAACAAAAGAAGAACTTCTTTCCTTGGAGGACAAAACAAAAATAAAAACTTTTTTAATTGGTGAATCACTTTTAAAAAATTTAGATAAAAATTCTATTTTTTCAGTTCTTTAGTCAAATAAAGCTCTATTTTAAATACTTTTTACCTATTGTAAAAATAGAAGAACACTTGTAGAACAGATTTTGTACTTTATTTGTTCTTATGCTAACTAAAAAACAAAAAAACCTGCTTTTATTTATTAACAAGAAATTGAGAGCTTCGGGTGTATCTCCTTCATACGAAGAAATGAAAGATTCACTTAATTTAAAATCTAAATCGGGTATTCATAGATTAATTAGCGCTTTAGAAGAAAGAGGTTTTATTAGAAGACTTCCTCATAAAGCAAGAGCTTTAGAGGTAATAAAGCTTCCAGAAACAGCTTCTGCTAACGATATTTATAATAGTTTTTCACCGAGTGTTATTAAAGGTGGTTTAGATACAGAGAATAACAATATAAATGAAATGGAAATACCTGTTTTAGGTAGTATAGCAGCAGGAACTCCAGTTGAAGCAATACAGAATGAAGTTTCCAGAATACCTCTTCCAAGTAATCTAGAGAAAAATGGTCAATACTTCGGACTTAAAGTTCAAGGTGATTCAATGATTGAGGCTGGTATCAATGAAGGAGATACGGTTATTATTAAAAGATCTGACACTGCTGATAATGGTAAAATTGTTGTCGCTTTAATTGATGAACACGAAGCAATGCTAAAAAGAATCAGAAGAAAAGGGAAAACAGTTGCTCTTGAAAGTGCAAATAGAAACTATGAGACTAAAATATTTGGTCCTGATAGAGTAAAAGTTCAAGGTGTTCTAGTATCTTTATATAGAAACTTCTAAGAAAATAGTCTAAAAATCACAGATGTCTAATGTTGCAACAAGATTTGCTCCCTCACCTACTGGAGCTCTTCATATTGGTGGTGTGAGAACTGCTTTATTTAGTTGGCTATATTCAAAAAATAAAAAAGGAACCTTTCATTTAAGAATTGAAGACACAGACAAAGAAAGATCTAAAGATGAGCATAAAGTTCAAATTATAAAATCTTTAAAATGGATTGGCATAGAGCATGATGGTGAACTGTATATTCAATCAACAAAGATTGATGATCACATAAACGTAGCTAATGAGTTGCTTAAAAATGGTCATGCTTATAAATGTTACTGCTCTACTGAAGAAATAGAAGATCAAAAGAAAAGAGCTAGACAAAAAAAACTTCCTTATACATACAATAAAAAATGTAGAGAATTGAGCGAAGATAATGCTCCCAAAAATATTAAACCAGTTGTAAGATTTAAAAGTAGAATTGAAGGTTCCTCAATACTAATGGACTTGGTACAAGGAGATGTTGAGATAGACAATATCACTATAGAGGATTTTATTATTCTAAGGAATGATGGAACTCCTACATATAATTTATCGGCTACTGTTGATGATCATCAAATGAATATGACACACATTATAAGAGGTGATGATCATAAAATAAATACTTTTAAACAAATTCAAATTTATTTATCAATGAAATGGAAATTACCTTCTTTTGCACACATACCTTTAATTCACACTTTAGAGGGTAAGAAGTTATCTAAAAGAGACAATGCTTCAACACTAGATGACTATTCTAAAATAGGAATAATGCCAAATGCCCTAAGGAACTATTTATTGAGACTTGGTTGGTCTTATAAAGACAAAGAGATATTTACATTAGAAGAAAGTATTGAATATTTTAATCTTGAAGGAATAGGCAAATCACCTTCAAAACTAGATATAAGCCGTATTTTATCAATGAATGAATATTACATAAAAAATATCAGTGAAGATGAGTTATATAATCACCTTGTACAATACTGTGAACTCTACAAAGAAAAAATTCCCGTTGAGAAAGAGGGCAAAATTAAACCATCTTTAACTTTTTTAAAAAATAAAGCCAAAACGCTAGAGGATATATATAATAATTCCAAGTACATTATATTTGATGAGATCAGTTTTAATCTAGAGGATTTAAAACTTATTGATGATAAAGCCAAAAAAATATTAGCAGATTTTATAAATACAATTAAAAAATTAGATAACTTTAATAAGGAAACTATTGAACCAATTATTAATAATCTCATCAAGTATCATGAAACGAACTTCAAGGGTGTCGGTCAGCCCCTAAGGGTTATGTTGACTGGTTCAAAATTTGGACCTGGAGTTTACGATATAATATTATCCCTTGGAAAAACAGAAACACTCAAACGATTAGGAAACAAGATACTTAGCTAATATTAAAGATGCTTCGTTACTAGATGATGTTTTAGATCTAATCTGTTCAATAGTTTTTTTACAAGCTTCTATTTGTCTTCTCATTACATCTGGGTTTTTTAACAAATAAACTACAGAGCTATAAATTTTATTTACATTACATTCTCCTTGTAATAGTTCTGGTATAATTTCTTTTCCATTAATTATGTTTATTATATTGGCAAATTTTACTTTAACTAAAGATTTCATAATCAAAAAATTAATCATATTAATTTTATAAATAATAATTGATGGAATTTCTAAATTGCAAATTTCTAAAGATACAGTTCCTGATTTTGATACAGCGAAAATTGATTTTGACAGTACTTGAAACTTGATATTTTCATCTGAAATTACTTGAGTATTTTTTAAACTTATTTTTTTTAAATAATTAACAATAAAATTTTTATTTTCGTATGTTGCATGAAATACAAAATTATAATCATTAAATTTATTATTCATCAAATTGATAAAATCGCATAAAATTGGCAGGAGAATAATTATTTCTGAAGTCCTACTTCCAGGATAGATAGATATAATTTTTTTATCATTAGATACTAGAGATGATAGATCAATCTTGGATTTCTTATTTTTTTCAAGCAATGGGTGCCCTACAAAAGTGTTGGGGATATTTTCTTTATCAAAATATTTTTTTTCAAAATTAAACAGTAAAAGAATATGATCAATAAATTTTTTAACTTTTTTAACTCTATCTTCGCGCCATATCCATACTTGTGGAGCTACATAATGAACTGTTTTAATAGTATTATTAACTTTTTTAACTCTTTCGGCAACTCTAAGAGTAAAGTCAGGACTATCAACTGTGAATAATATGTTTGGATTAAACTTAATAACCTCATCAACTGTTTTGTTAATTCTATTTCTTATTTTTAAGAAATTAAATAAAACACTAGTAAAACCTAAGTAAGTAATCTCTTTAAGGTCAAAGATTGATTTAACTCCCAAAGAACGTAAGTGCATCCCACCTACACATAAGAATTCTATATTAGGATTATTTTTTTTTAACTTAGATATAACTGTAGACGCTAATTTGTCACCTGAAGTTTCACCCGTTACTATAAATATTTTTTTCATTTAACCATTATAAAAATCTTGTTTTTATTAGCAAAACTTATGCTTTTATTTTTGTTCATAAAAATATTTTGTTTTGACTTTAATACAATTCCTTTAATACGAGATTTTTTACAATCTTTTAAAGTATCAAAACCTATTGTTGGTAAATCTATTCTGAGATCTTGCTTCTTCTTTGGAAACTTAATTAATATTCCTTTTGGATTTTTCAAGTTTTTAACAGTTTCAAGCATCTTTTTTGTTCCAAGAATTCCTTCTTTAGCAATGATGTTGGAATCTCTAATTATTAACCCTTGTGTATGGTTATGAGGGTTCATTTTTCCTAATGATTTAATCCCTTTGTTAATTGAAACAAGGTCTGCTTTATTAGGTTTTAATTTTGAATAAATACCTTTCAGTAAAGTTAGCTCTGGATTATAAGCGTTGGATCTAACAACTTTTATTTTTTCTTTTGCTAAAATATTAATTATAACTTTTAAGATAGCAGCATCACCAAGTTTCACCGCCTTCATTATTTTTGGTAGATAATAAAAACCTTTAAAGTCAAATTTCAAAGTAGAAAATTTCGGTTTATTAACCTTTCCTGCAAATAAAACTTTGTTACATTTTTTATCTTTAAGTAATTTAAAAATTTTACTAAACTGCCTGATATCAATTAAATGTGAATTTGGATTCTTTTTATAAATTTTATTACTAGATAAATCAATAATAAGATATTTAATCTTTGTTTTTTTAATTTTTTCTAGTATTTTTTTTGGAAATTCTGTGTCCCCAAAGAATAATCCTAACATTCTTGTTCACTATAGGGTGTACAAATTGGTCTTTTTTTATCTTTATTAATAAATTCTAAAACTTCTTTGACTAAAGAATTTTTTTTATATTTTTTATTTAAATCATTTAAATTTTTATTTAAATTTTTTGTTTTAAAGATTTCTTTATAAGCTTCAGTAAGACCAATGATATCTTTGTTTTGAACCTTTCCCCTTCTTAGTCCTATAATATTTATACCATTTAAAAAATTTCGATTCCCTGTAGATACTCCATAAGGTATCACATCTCTTGAAACACCTGTCATTCCACCTATCATTGCCATTCTACCAATTCTGACAAATTGTTGGATTCCACATTTGGCTCCAATTATAACAAAATCATCTATTATAGCATGACCAGCAATTGCTGAGTTATTAGCCATAACAATATTATTACGAATAATGCAATCATGTGCCACATGTGCGCCAATCATAATAAGATTGTTGTTACCTATTTTTGTTATTGCTCCACCCTGAATTGTACCAGTGTTAATAGTCACATTTTCTCTTATAGTATTGCCATCTCCTATTGTGAGTGATGTTTTTTCACCTTTATATTTTAGGTCTTGCGGATCACTACCTATTGACGACATTGAATAAAATATATTATTTTTACCTACTTTAGTATGACCAGTAATATTAACATGTGATTGAATTATAACACCGTCATCGATTTCAACATCGGGTCCTATTATGGAGTATGGGCCAACCTCTATAGTCGATGAAATTTTTGCCTTTGGGTTAATAATTGCAGTCTTGTGTATCATTTACAGGTTATCTTTAATAAAGTTTTTTAAATCTTTCGCTGGATATCCCATAACTCTTGAGTTATCTTGAATATCTTTAATTACACCACTACCTCCAGCAATTTGAACATTACTGCCTATTTTTAAATGTCCAGAGATCCCAGCTTGACCCCCAATCATAACATTATTACCTAATTTAGAACTTCCAGCAAAGCCAACTTGTCCTGCAATAATACAATTATCTCCAATTATGTTATTGTGTGCTATGTGAATTTGATTGTCTAAGTATGTATTTTTTCCGATTACTGTATCTGACATGGAGCCTCTATCAATAGTAGAGCCACAGCCAATTTCAGTATTATCATTAATAACTACCATTCCAATGTGTGGGTATCTAAAATTTTTTTCTTTTTTAGGAAAGAAACCAAATCCCTTCTTGCCAATAACGCAACTATCTAAAATATGTACTTCATTTTTTATAATAGTATTTCTAATTATTACGTTTGATCCTATAGAGCAATTATTACCAATTACTACATTACTTTCTATAATTGTATTATGGCCGATTAAACAGTTTTTTCCAATTTTAACATTTTTTCCAATTAAAACATTTTTACCAAATTTAACTTTATTTTTATAGGTAGTTTTTTTTATCTCTTTAACGTTAAGATCAAAATTGTCATTAACTGAATTAGGATAAAATATCTTGGTCATTATGGCTGTATTAAATAAAACATTATCAACAATAATTTTATTACAGTGATTTGGTAAAATCTTAGAAAGGCTACATGTGGTTAAGCAGAATAAAGCATTAGTTTTAGAAGCAATATGTTCATATTTTTTTGAATGGAAAAATGTAATGTCATTATTTTTGGCTGTAGTTAAATCTTTTATATCTGTAACTTTGAGTTTTTTAAGATTATTTTCATTATTTATGTTGGATAATGTCAAAAGTCTATCTATCTTAAAAGGACCATTGTTTTTAAAAAAAGGATTAATCATTGAAAAAAAGTTTTACCAAAAAAAAAAAACAATTGCTTATCAAGAATTATTACAGATTATTTTCTATCTACAACAGTGGCAGACCATTGAGCATCAGCCATCTTTTTTCCTTCAACAAAAGCCTCACCTTTATACTTCCATACTCTACCATGTGATCTTGTTGCTTCAATATTAAGCATAAGAGTGCAATCTGGTATAACTGGATTTCTAAATCTAGCTTTTTCAATACCCATTAAAAAAACTAATTTATTTTCATATTCTTTTTTATCTATTCCAGCAGCAGTTAATGCAGCAGCAGCTTGACCAAAAGCTTCAACTATTAAAACACCAGGCATAACGGGATTACCAGGAAAATGCCCTTGCACAAAAAAACTATGCTTTCTCACTTTCACAATTGCCGTAGCAGAAAAAAGTTTTTTTATATTCACCAATTCATCTAAAAGAAGCATCGGTTCTCTATGTGGTAATAAGTCTATAATTTCTTGTTTATTTAGTTTTGTTTTCATTAATTTAATGTAATTTTTTTTAACTTTAGATTGAGTAGTTTTATAATTTCATTTGTGATATTTAGGTCTGCTTTTCCCATAATGATATTATTTTGGTCAATAATGAATGTTAATTCATTTTTTTTAGAATATTCAGATAATAATATACTCAATTCATCTAAAATTTTTTTCATACCTATGTTTCTTTTGGTTTGTAAAAGTTCAATTTTCTTATTTCCATTATCTTTAAAATTTTCAAACTCTTTATTTAATAAAATAATTTTATTGTTAAATTCATCTTCAGATAAAATATTTTTTTGTGAAGTAATTTTTTTTTTTTCTAAAAATAATTTCTT
>Ga0209709_10001483_pt1 | contig 21674 bp, 19 predicted proteins | sample ArcticOcean_MG_C_2_FD_187435 | JGI IMG/M metagenome (GOLD analysis project Ga0209709, IMG submission 187435) | Marine microbial communities from western Arctic Ocean - ArcticOcean_MG_CB4_136 (SPAdes) (version 2) | ecosystem: Environmental > Aquatic > Marine > Oceanic | place: Arctic Ocean...
GGTGGAAAAAATTGTGAATGGTCGATCGAATCTGTGTGTGTGTTTGCAACTACGAAATTTCTTCAATCAAATCAAATATCAATCTATTTTTAAAAACACTCCATAGCACCCCACCACTGAGAACAATGCTAAATGGCAACCCATGCCGCTTCCGTCTTGTGTTCGCCATGATTCTACACATGTAAAATTGTTTAAATAAGACGGCGGCATCGTGTCGAGTCTTGCACCCGACTATTGCAATTCCACCCGCGGTTGCAATTGCCACAACCAATTTAGCACCTCCACCACAGAGTCAAATGCATCAAACTTTGGAGAGGGTAAAAACTCGTGCACCCTGCGACACTTCCCGCTGAAAGGGGGTCTGCTTCATGTCGAGCACGACATTGGAAGACTTGCGTCAATCAAGGAAGAGACAGCGCGCGTGTCTTTTCTCAGACCTGTATCAATCCGTGTCCCTCTTCCCTCCGAACATCCAAGAGGATTTGAAGTCGCGGTTCTCAAAGACACAGCACGAGCTCATCGAACAGGATGACCTATTGTCAGTTGCGGACTCCGTAGTAGACTCGACAGCAACAACGATACCAACTGTATCCACGGAGCAAGTCGGCGTCGCAATGCCCGTAATCATACAAACACTTTCAAATCTACTCGAAATTGGTGTCGACGGGCCGTACGACGGGCTAAAATTACTAAGGTTGGTTGACCGGAGCTCGCATTCTATGGCCTCTACGTGCACTTCACGCCTCGGCCTAGCGTCGATAAAACGCGGCCAAATCCCATTTAATCCGAACCAGACACACCCTACAAGATCACAGTGCGTGACAAACGAACTCCGTTTGCGGTGGCGTCTGGCGAATCCACACAAGAACGTACCATACGCTTCCCTTTCCGTTGGCGAGTTGCGCCGGCTGCGCTCCCTCATGTATGCAAACGATGCAATAGCAAAAGGCGAACTGAGCAACGCAAAAACCCTGATTGGCCTTGCAGAAGGGCTCAACAAGATTTTGCCGATCTTCTAGATCCTTCAGATCGTCGTATGTATCCATGTCGATTTAGGTGCCTTTTCGCCTACAGGCGCATCGCGGCTGGTGATGGAAAATGATTCCGGTTGTAGCGCACCCACCATTCCGATGTTGGCCATAACTGAACGTACCTGGGCAGCATTCGGAATGTTGCTCGGGACAAATGGCTCGACGATGAGGCGGAAGCGAGCGTGCATGTCGTTGTAGGCACCCTTGATGACTTTGATGCGAGCGATTTCATCTAGACTGCCAATAACTTCGTTTGTTCCCGTCTCGGAAGCATGTGTGTGTGACGTGCGAGTGCGGGTGTCGAGATATCCGGTAAACGTTGAATTCGCGAAAATCTCATGTGTGCTGTGAAGTACCAGGTGTGAATATTAATTGTGCCACCCTGCGACATGTGCGCCAAAACCCAGCCCATTGTAGTGCTAGACCGACAGCTAATGAATGCCATCATTTTCCACCTAGACACTTAATTGTTACACCTTCCTAATTTGGGTTGAGTACAGCTTCATGTAGACATGCATTATGATGGGACCTCAATACTTATGGCTGTTAGTAAAGAAGCCATTATCTAATACATCCACTTGCCTTATTTAGGAAGGTCAACCCAAATTAGGAAGGTGTAACAATTAAGTGTCTAGGTGGAAAATGATGGCATTCATTAGCTGTCGGTCTAGCACTGCACTGGGTTGGGTTTTGGCGCACATGTCGCAGGGTGGCACAACTTTTGCGCGTTCGCCAAGTGTACATTTACTGTACACGTTTCGAACAATATGTGCGGGATGACACGGAGAATTACCCAGTTGCATCCACCGAGTCGCACATACGACACCTGAAGGAATTTATACAAAGGGTGTCGTCATGTACCGCGAGTCGGCACGACAGCGTATGAAAGAGTTGTCTGATTTGGACGAACAATTTGTAATTCGCCTTGGTAATGTTATGCAGAGACGGAGCAAAATCGAGTCGCAGTTGCAGAAGCTGCAAAGCGTCCACAGCTCCCCACCGGCCAAGTGTGTATGTACAAGAGCGACTGGCATGTGTTCCGACCAGACAGAGACCGGTGGGTGCAGACGAACGCGGGACAGTGATTTTGTTTCTTCGTGCATCGGCGATCTGTTTGACCACGTTGCAGAAGCGTTGGTTACGACGCTGGTATCACACGCGGTTTTTGGGGAAGAGGCTTCATTGGGATCGTTACTGAGGTTACACAGAGTAAACAGCCACCTACATGTACTCACAACCGAAATGTTTGGCAAGTGCCACGATTCACTGTGCAGACTCCCTACACCCTACCGACACGAATTCTACCTCGCTTCACAACTTCGCGTGCGATGCGGCTATGCCGACATTCCCTTTCTCTTGCGTGAACCACCCGAGCAATTACAGTATGTACTCAACCGCTGGAGGTCTGTCCAAAAGACAAATCGTTCGTTTTTCACAGAGAAGACGGGAAGCTCCATGTCCTATGACCAAGCAGTTGCAATTCTCATTTCCATCCGCAGTGCACACCCAGGAATTGCACTATGGCAAGTGTTCCCGTGCATATCCGTCAACGCGTGCCGCAACACCGGATGCAACCGGCTTGGTACGATCTTCGACGACGATGATCTCGAAGAAACGCCAATCACGCCCCACCCTCACGTCGTGGCAGTTGCCCACTACCACGGCGACCCAACTCGAATTGTTTCATCTTGCGAAAAGCTTGAATGGGTTTGTGTAGACCCAGCCGTCACTGTTGGCGAGCATTGATTTTACATGAAGCATCTGTGCTCGTAGGAGGTCATTGTTGATGGCACCACTGACGTCCATCTGTGCCTGCTCGCCCGCATCCTCTGTGTGTGCAACGTCCGGAAATAATGTGACCCGGAGTGCCAGGTTTATGTCTCCATATTGATCCCGTGTGTCGTTGTGCGCCTTCTCCTTCCACTTCAAGCCTGACAAATCCCTGGCTGTCCCGATCCACCGATTCTGTCCGCCCGCCAATCGCAGACCGTTTTTGTGTATAAGCAGGGACTGAATTGACGACGGAAGTTGTTTTGTCTTGTTTGGCGAGGAGGCTTTCATGACTGCACACCGTAGTTCCAATACAAACATGATTGATTCCTTTTCAAAGATTCCTTCTTTGTATAGCATCGTCGCGATGTTGTTGTCCGTCATTGGTGTTCCAGATGTAGAGACTGCCCAAATCTGAATATGGGGCTCGACTTTACTGATAAAGTACGGCCCACGCGCCTCCTCGGACGGAGTCTTGGGGCGTGCAAACTTTGTGGAAATTTGCAGAGTTGCAGCAATCATCTCGGATGCAGACACATGCGTGTCCACTGTTTCGGTCGGGTCTGGTGCGGAGACCCCGCCGTTGGCAAACGATGGCGTGGACGAGGCAGGGAAACAAAGGTCATGGGAAACCTCAACCCGGCTATTTCTTATGCGGATGAGTTCGTCTTCAGCTTTGTTCAACCGATACCGCAGGGCTGCATTCTCCTCGTTGAGCTTCGCCGTCTGGCGTTGCTGGTAGCTGAGGTGTGTGTCTGTTTTCTTTTGCCCGTAAATATCATATTCCAAACCAACGTCACTTTCAGGAACCTTGTCACATGCAGACGGGTCAATTGTTGACGTCAATGGGAGATGTATCCATTTCGAAGTCTTGTTGTCAATGGCACGTTTCCCGTCCTGGCTGTAGCACTGCCAAAACCACAAAGGTGGGGTAGTAACGCCCAAACTCGTCTGACTTGCTGCGATTCGAAACTGTTCCGAACGCACTGAAAGATTGAGCTGTGGTGACGCGACCTCAAACACGAATAGTCGGTTGCCAGTGGAGCACGTCGGTGGGAACTTGCTGTAGAAGAATGCAACGCCGTTGTTCATCCGAGTGCATCGAATGTGCCTTGCAGAATGTACCGGTAGGATCTCTGTGCTGGTGTTTCGGTAACCCGCGTCGACTTCAAGGACGCGGAGCACAAACATGATTGCAGCCTCATCAAATCCGGTCGTCTTGGCAAGACTCGCCTCGGAAACGACATTGTTTGGCCCACTGGCACTAGCCCGAACACACACTGATAGGCAAAACGGAGTGTTGGGCTTCATGTAGTTTAAGAGGCGAACGCAGCCGTCGAGGTCGACCCTCTCAACGACTGCGTGTGGGAACGGCACACCCGTATTTGTCGCCCTTGGCGTGTGTGCATTCCCAGGGGCGAATTTAGACTTCTCGTGGAGGAAGGACATGCATGCGATATGAGTCATACGAATCGGCGTTTTGACAAAGAATTGCCGCAGATCCTTCGCACTAAACGACAATTGAATGCTCTGTTCCTTGACAAATTTGTTGTCCACGCCATGCGACTGTGATGCGCGAGAGAGCACGCTGGTTACTGCTGTTGCAGTGGATGACCGTTTCGTAACGACGCTGTTCCATTCCGACGAAACGTGTACGGGTGTTGTATTTGGTCTTCGCGTGGCTCGCATTTTGATGGGGTCTTGTGTCAACATGCCGGTATTGTGTCCGTTAATAGTCGCACCGTGTGCCAATTCGACAAGAACATTTGCACGGTCGTATGTTGTACAGCTGTCACCGGATGCACCACGCTCGGTGATCACAAACCGAATGTTGCACGCCTTCTTTGTGGAGTCCAGAAGCTCGATGCTGCTTTGGAGCAGGAGTTTGCTTCGCTGACCGAACTGGGGTGATACCCTTAGTGCGAGGCTGTTGAGGAGCAGGTCCTTTTCGCGTGTGTTGAGCTGTCGTTCTGCAAGTGTATCGACTTCGTCAGTGTAACTCATGCACAGGCCATCTACGTGTGGTTTTCGAATCGCCCGGAGTGTCGATTCGGTGAACGGGTCGGACAGAATCGAATGAATCTTGACACCGATTGAGTATTCGACTCCCAAGTCGATTTCCTTTGGCGGTAGCGTCACCACCTCAAGAAGCCACGACGAGCCAGGTACTGGTTTCAAGCTTGCGAATCTGCGCAGCATTTCTGGATCATAAAGGTTTGCCTTGTAGTTGTCAAGAAATGCGAGGTCGAAAAGTTCACCTTCGCGCCCAATCCAAAAGATCTTTGATGCACGTATTGCACCAATATTGTGAAAATCTTCATTGAACGTATCGGTCAACTCCATTGTTCGTTTAAGCGGCGTATCGTGAAAACGTGACGCATAGTTCATCACATAGGCATCATAGACGGAAGGCTTGTACCCACTCGTCTTGGCACCGACAAGTCCAGTTATGTACTCTGTCGAAATCAACGGTGGTTTTTGCAGCTGTTCTACTGTGCTGGGAATCACAAATGCGCCGGCTACATTGATGTCTTTTTCTTCGATCTTCGCGCCGTGTATTAGCCACGCCAAGTGAAAAATGTACTCCGAAGGCGTGTTGAAAGGCATCCTACCCAACTCGCGGACAAATTCCAGTAAGCTCTCCTCTGTAGCTTCACGCACCACCACGGAATCGTATTCCGCCTTCAGTGTCGACACCAAGTGCTTTTGTTGCTTACATTGCCGCTTGGACACATTGGTGTCGTCACAGAGCAGGCCCCGGAAGCCGTGTTGAACGAGTGTTGGATCCATGATGAGTAAATGGTTGCTTACACTGAAAGCGTCAAACCCAGTACCATGCACAACAAACAACACGGCTGGTGGGCACTTCGCACCACTTGAGTTGTTGACAGCAATCTTTGAACACAAAAAATGCACAAATGCAGTCGCGTATTGAAACGCCGCGGTGTAGTCCGTCGTCGGTACTCCCACTTCCGCCAAAAGACAGTCAAAGTTCATCAACACACACTTGGACAGGTCTGGGCAGCAGCTCAGCACAAGATTTGCCAAACTCGATGTGCCGTCAGCGTCGGGTGGCAAGTTGCTTGTGGAAATGCCGAGCTTCGAGAACTGGTTGAATAACATCAACGGTATACTGGTCCTGGACTCTTGCTGGTCTTGCTTCGGCCAATCAATGATGCTGAACGTAGGTCGGTTCGATGCGATCGAGGTCCACACATCGGAAACGGAATCGACCGTCTCCATACAAGGTCTTCAGTAACGGTGTCCGCCACTGAGTGTGGAACGCTCTCTACAAAATTTACATATATAAGTCCATTGTTCATTGCCATGGACGCGCAAATCGTGTCGGTTGCCAGTCGCGTTTAGCGGCGGTGTAACAAAACAAGTGAAAGTCCCAAACCGGGCCCATATCCACCGTACCAAACATTCGGATCACCCCACACCCTCCTTCCATTTCCACCGTCGCGGCCGTCATTTCCTTCCCCTTCTTGTCCATGGCAACGACGATTCCTTTCATTTGGATCCAATCGTCGGTGTCGTCGCAAACATCGCCTCAATTTCACAAAAATCTTGATGCCTCGGATGGAGGATTGCGTTGCAAACGCGCTCAATTCGACGGACGATCTTGGCGTGTGAACTCCGCGTCTCGTCCAGGCGGCCGATCGCTGTCGCCATCTTGGCACAGTCATGGTCGTTGAAAAATGCAGCGTCCAACTTCTGCATGTTCGACAGAAACGTTGCCATCCGATCGACAATCCATGTCGTTTTCGACGTCGCCATTGCGTCGATCACAACGTCGACCGCCCTGTGGTGTCGCATGATGATGTCCAAATTCCCAAGCTTGCGACACCACGATTGCTCCACGTAGTGAGACTCGCCACCCCATCCACACTCAACCACCCAAACAACGACTTCCTCGTCGTGCCACGCGGGGTGTGCAGGATCGGCAAGTGTAGCCTGCAGTGTGTCGTAGAACACACGCGACCTGTCGGTGTGCATCAGAATTGATTTCACTTCCTCGCTGGTCGACATGTGTGGGGTTTCTTCAGTGACGGTAGGAGAGGCAGTGCGTCTGTTTACTGGTATACTATTTGGGGCCCTTGGTGGGCCACAACGAATGGCCCCTTCTGGGGCACCCATCGTCCTCCACACAATTTTGGATTTTTTGGGTTGCATCGAAACGGTGCACATTTACGGGTCGTTTTCAATCAAACGCAAGAGGGCTGCACCGGTCCTAGATGCAAACAGAAAAACAACCCAAAACGGGGAGGCGAGCACGATGGGTGCCGCACAAAGGAAAACCCGGCAATGTCTGAAAAGGACTCTTTGAGTACACCAGCAACCACACAGGTCCAGCCAACTGCCGTTTTGAACAAAACTTAAGAATACACTACTGTTCGGAGGACGATGGGTGCCCTTTGTAAGCTGACTGAAACACCCCCAACAACGGCCCTTCAGGTATACACCAGAAGAAAACAAAAGAAGCAAACTCGTTGTCGATGAATCCCACCGCCTTTGAAGGAAAGAAACTCTCAGAAACAAAGATGTCTTTGGTCACATACAAGCACAACGAGTGCATTGTCGGCAAGACCTTCCGTCTCTCAAACCACAGCGTCGATGGAGAAATCAACTGTGTGATGGCCGACCCCAGAGAGGCCTTTCGTGCCGCCGTCCAGGCAATACTGCAGAAAGACGCCGGCTTACTCTGTGTCGCCCTCACTTACGTGTTCATGCCAATCGAGATGGTCCTATCGATCGGGATCCAGTCCTGGCGCGCAGACGTAAAGGCCAACCAAATCGGCGTCCGAATGCATTCTGGTGGGCTCCTCTCCGCAGTATTTATGGGTATATTCAAAGCACAGCAACGTTCTGGGACCCTCGATCAGGGTGACAATGCTGTACTGTTTATGGCAGCGCTCGCGGCGAAGCACGACGATGTTCAAATACTGGACGTGCTGTTCGAGTGGGATCCAGGGTTTGGCCTCGGTCCGCCAAACGCGGTCACAGACGAGACAACGGCAATGTTCTTTGTGCATATGACGGCCCCTCTGTGTTCGGAGTACATGCTAAACCGCAAGAACAAAAAGGCAGCGCGTGTGCAGGCGAACAGGGAGCTTCTTGAAAATCTCCGCCAGCCTAGGGCTGCCACTGCGGCGGTTCGTGGCATGATTGGGTCGAATATGCCAACAAACGAGCACGAACCCGACGGCGAGACGGAACATGCGCGCAAGGTGCGTGAGCGCGATGCCGCAGAGTCCAAGATGTTCGACGACCGGGAGCGCGAACTTCGTGCGAAGATCGTGGCGGGGCGCACGGCGCGTGCCAACGCAACCCCAAGGCCGTACACCGCGTCCGGACCGTCACGCAAGGCTAATACTCCGGTCGGTATGGAAGCACCACCTGACGCGCAGGCACGGGCCAAGCAGGAAACAAAAAAGGCGGCCGCGCTGGAGAACGCGGCACGGCACGCAGTGGAGCTCCAGTTGGCCGAGGATGCGCGTGTCGCGGCGGAGGAGGTCAAACTCGAGCAAAGGCGCATTGGGAGGGCGATTGGAGGGGCGTAGTCTCTGATGTCGCCAGCTGTGTCTGGAGGAGTCTGGTGCGCTCTGGGAAGCGGAGTTTCGCACGTGGAAGGACGCGCAAGGTGCGATTGAGAGGCGAATCGGTGAGGTTTTTGCATTGGGGTAGGCGACGTTGGACAAGTATGTGACCCGTTGTGTAAATATGCATTTTTAAGGGGTGTGTATACCCAGTCACAGTCCCAACCGAGCCCGCGCCGCGCTTACCGATTCTACGTCTGCGGGGTCCTGAAGATGGTCTTCGCTGAGTGCAATGCGCAACTTCTTCTCGATTTTCGAGGTGAAATGTGTGTGTTTGGTTGTATCCTTCAAACGCCCGACGGCGTCCTCTCGCCCTGAAGGCTGTGCGTTCCTGATGCCCAAGATTGCATCTAGGCGACGCAGGTGTTCACTGTACTTGCTCGCTTGCCTGTTGTTCGCATTTGGTGCAACGGATGTAATTTTGGAGACTGCGGTGGCTTTCGAAATTGCCTGAATGTGTTCGACTTGATCTTCCAGCGACACGTGAGTACGTCCAGCCGCGCGTGATATGTTTTGGAAATGTGTTGCGGCTTCGTGTCGTTTGTTTGCAACCCTCTGGCCGGCGCGTTCTGCTTCCCATTTGAGCGAGCGAATTGCACCTACTCGCTCCGCCGGTGGCGCCCCTTCGGCAATACCGACTTCTGTGTTTACGGATGCCAGTTGACACTGCAGGCCGGGAACTTTGCCGGCGTCAACAGCTGCCGCTGCGACGCAGTCCACGACACGCTTACCCACTGCTATTGGAGGCTCTTCATCACGTGGCGGAGAGAAGCTTCCCGCCCTTGCCACCCTATCGAATGCGTCCATGGTTGCAACGGCTTGCATGTCAGCCAGCTTGCGCTTCGTACGGGCGGAGATCTTGGCACCGTCGTCGTCGTCGCTCGAATGATCCGAAAGTCCGAGAGCTTCGCACACCGCCAGGCGCTGCACTTCGCGCATCGCCTTAAGATGCGCCTCGCTCCGGCGTTGCAACTCCAGGGTTTCCGCCTGTACATGTAGCTGCTCCGTCTGTACGGCCATTGATTCAGCGTGCTGGGCCTGCATTACCACCGTCTGTTCGCGCACAGCGTCATTATTCGATTCGCGGCGTTCCGGAACGGCAACCCCTGCAATGCGCGCTGCTTGGCATGGTTGGATTGGTGGATGTGCAGTGGGATCACCACGTAGGTGGTTCAGGCATTCTTTTGCCTTTTGTGTTTTGATTATACACTCTGCCACCTCAGTGATGATTTCATTACAATGTGGGCATTGTATTGTCACATATGCCTTTGTAGCGCCATTTCTACCATGTTTCGCCCCTCTTACAAATGGTTCCGAAACCAGGAAATCGTTATATTTCTTTGATCGCCCCATTACTTTGATTGTTTCTTGTGTTGTGGATGTAGAAGGGCCGACCATTGGGCTTTAGCGGAGAAATGCCACACAATTCACCCACTAAATAGGCAAACTGTGTGATTTTTAGATTTTTCTTAATTTCACAGTATTTCCCAGCCACGCAGTGCGGCAAAATGCAGTCACTCGCTAAAGCCTACCAGTCAGGGGCCAAGTATGTGCTTGTGTGTTAGTGTGGTTGGCCTGGTTGGTTGAGGAAGTAACCAAGTCTGAAAGGCGCTAATAAAACGACCGATACTCAACTCAACTAGGCAAGAATGTCACTTTCCGCGTTCATTCATAATCTCTCCGTAGATGCAAGCGAAATAGCAACCATGGGCGGCATGCTTGATTGGTGCTTGCCAACACTGGAGCCCGAGCCACGTGCCCAGATGTGCTTCGTGGAAGGCATGGAGGAGGATTTAGAAGAGCAGATTGAATGCGTGGCACAGAAGATGTCCGCGCTGGCAACACAGCTGGAACCGTTTCAGCTGCACGGGAACATCAAAGAGAGCTGTCTAGCCATTGGACTTCGAAACGGCATCTTTCCACTTTTCATGGCGACCTATCGAGACGTTGAATTCTTAGAGGTGCGGGTCGACATGCAAACACAGCTCAATCAGCCCAAGCTACAGAAAGGCAATGAAATTGTGGAGTGGCATGTCTTAAGGCGTGATGTGCTGGCTTCTATTACAGATTTGATCATAGAGCTGCACCGTATGCGCGGAATGCTTGAAGAGTTGGAAGCAGAAAAGCGAGTGCTTGCGGCACGAGCCAAGCGACAGCGCATAACCGGTATCTCTTTTGAACAGAAATTACCAAGTCTTGCGTTAGTGCTTGCCTGATCCGAACTGAGGCGAGCACGATGGGTGTCGCACAAAGGAAAATCCGACAATGTCTGAAAGGGACTCTTTGAGTACATCAGCAACCACCACCGTGTCGGCAACACACATCCACCAACGGAACAAGATGAACCGGTGCACATTTACGGGTCGTTTTCAATCAAACACAAGAGCAGTACACCAACAAACGAACGACTTCAAATGTACACACGTCCGTCAACCTACCCGAAAATCAATCCACTGCGCCACTCTGGATCTGCCACCAGGCGTTTCTCGTCTTCATCCAGCAGGATGTCGTAGTCGGTGACCCATTCATCGAAATTGGTCATCGCGTCTTCCAGAGCGACCCATGCGAGGTTGGCGGCTTCATTGTTAGCCGTATTGCCATCGATGTGGCGAACGAAGCCGCCCTTGTTGAACGCCTCGTACGTCGGCAGACGCTTGCCGTTGACATGGCGCACCGTCGGGCGCGCGGGTGCGCGGCCGCAGAACGTTGCAGCAACCAGTCGGTGGAAGAAGGGGCTTGCGCGGCCGAGCTGATCGTCCGACACGTGCTGATGGATGAACCACTTGGCGAGGGTTCTATCGGTCACAGAGAGCGATTCCATCAGATCTTTTCCAACGGACGCCTCGTGAGACTCGGGAATGTCGCGAGCTCTGAACACGTCGACCGTGGCATACTTCTCGCCTCCTCGCGGGCCTGGCCTTGAAGGCTCGCTCCACTCAGCCACATTCCGGACACGACGCGACTTCTTCCCCATTGTTTTTGAGTTTGTTCTGTGTCTGCGTGTGTGGGGTTTCTTCAGTGACGGTAGGAGAGGCAGTGCTTCCTACTGGTATACTATTTGGGGCCCTTGGTGGGCCACAACGAATGGCCCCTTCTGGGGCACCCATCGTCCTCCACACCATTTTGGATTTTTTGGGTTGCATCGGTTCGATGCACATTTACGGGTCGTTTTCAATCAAACACAAGAAGGCTGCACCGGTCCTCGATGCAAACAGAAAAACAACCCAAAACGGGAAGGCGGGCACGATGGGTGCCGCACAAAGGAAAACCCGACAATGTCTGAAAGGGACTATACTCTCTCCTTCACAGTGTTTCCAGTATGGCAAAAAATGCAGTCCGTCGCTCGCGTCCAGTGGTCGAATGGCTAGCTTCGTGACCACTGCCACGGCGCCCACTCACTCGTACCCTCGTCTTCATCACTGTCATCATCTTCGCTCTCGTCGGCGACGCTGTCATCGACAAAAGCATCAATTTCAGCCTTGCATTCTGTCGTTATGCGCGGCTTGCGTTCGCCTTCTCAACCATGAGCACGCACTGAGAGCAGAACGGCGAGCCCAGCTTGACGTCGTACTGGCAACGGCGACTTTTTGAGCCTTCTGGTTTCTTGTCAAAAACAAACGAGCACATGCCATCTTCGGGTATCTCCGTAAGGTCGAGGAATTGGCCGACAGTTGGTTCGTAGCGCTTGAAATGGCTATCGTCAGCATGCTTCTTGCTTTTCCGCGGCACGGGTTCTCTCAATGTACTCGGCCTTGGACATACCGCCATACCTTTCGGATATTTCGCGGATTGTGGCAATTGCCTCTGGCTTGAGTTTGTACTCAGCGGCGTCGTCATCGTCGCCCTTGCGCTTGCGAATCTTGTTGAAGCGAGTCGATGGCTTAGAGCTTCCAAGTGCAGCCGCCATGGCTACCACGGCCGTCGCACGTGCGTCCTGTGGGAGTGAGCTGTCGAATTCCGGCGTGGACATGGGCAACTTGGCGATGCACTCGGGTGCCATGCAGCAAAACTTGCTCTTGTACAAAACGACCGGGCCAGACTGTCCGCGTGGGTACCAATTCGAAGTCGAAAGAATCCGTAGCTCTCCGGTCTCAATGGTGTCCTTGCAATAGCCGCACTTTTTACCAGGACCGATTTCGAACTGAAGGAGCGGTGGCATCTTGGCATCTGAGCACACCATACCAGCGAGATTGTCGATTTCAATCGAGTCAAGCCAGTACTCGATCCGCGAGCGTCCCTCGAGGTCAGATTCGCTCAAATCACCATAACGTCTGACGCGCTTCGAGAGGGTGTAGCAAACAGTCGCCAAAACTGCCTCGAACTGGCGTTCGGAGCGGTCAAGATGGAAGGTGGCTCCAACAAAGGTGGCGACTTCGGCAATCTCATCTTCTGTGAAGATCGCATTGTATGCAGTTGCCCTTTTCATGCGGCTCGTAAGGTATTCGATAGAGTTGGTGTCCGTCGTTTGGTCAAGAGCCGACATGTTGAATGTTTTCAGTGACCGTAGGAGAGGCAGTGTGTCTGTTGTTCCGGTATACAGGTACCCGCTTCACTTTAGCGACTGCCTTCAATCCACGACTCGATACAATTCGGATATTATCCCAGTCGTTCCTTTTCGACCCTTGCTGTTCATGAACTGCACCAAACTCAAGCTGAGAGTATATTTGAGTGATGCATACATAAAGAACGATTGTGGGAACGACGCAACCGGCAAACAAGACTTGTGAAGCACTGCATGCCACCAGTGGGCGGTGTGACAAAAGTCCGAACACGAGTGCGAATGCCGCCTAGTGTACTCTCTCAATATACACTCCCGTGGAACCCGCCTTGAATCGCTTGGCGGCCTTTTGCACGGCAAGGGAATCGGGCTCCGCTGCCACCTTGCGCCAGAGATTGACGACCTTCGTCATCGCCGCAACCCGCTTGATTACGGCGTTCCACTTCACGCGCGCGGGGACGACGAGTGGTGAATCGTCGTAGACTTTCCATGAAGAGATGCCCGTGCAGATGGTGTAGTCGTAGTACATGCGGCAAGTCCATTCAACATGGCTTCCGGTGTCAGTGTGTGAGCGGTGCGAGAGACCAAAGTAGATCGCCGACTGGGGAACACGGATATTCGAAGGGAACGGGGCAATCTGACACGAAACAAAACGACCGAACGGAACTAGCTTTTCCTGCATCTCGGCACGCTTGGCCTTGGTCCTGCCGCCCTTTACACACAAACGATTGATCTCATTATAGATTGCACATAGCACGTCCGCGTCACGAAACCACGCCGGGAAAGGGTGCTCCGGGGTGCAGCCACCGATCCAGATCACTGGGCTCATTGTATGCTTGTTCCGCGGGTGGGCAAGCGGCGAAAAACAGTTGGTTGTTTTTGCTTGCTTATCCTATCTTGGCCTCTCTGTGATGGTCGAGGCTTCAAATCTAGGGCACCCCACGCCCTCACGTGAAAGCGCTGAATATCGCCAAGTTTTGGCTCAAGTGGGCTTGAGGGAGCAGAAGTGAGTGTGAAAAGACGCGTATGGTTGATTTTGGCGTGAGATTTTAGACATGGTAAGGGACCCTAGCGCAGAATACAAACACACAAGATGGTCACGATGGTCCCTTCTGGGGCACCCATCGTCCTCCGCACCGGACTTTTTGGGTTGCATCGGTTCGATGCACATTTACAGGTCGTTTTCAATCAAACACAAGAGGGCTGCACCGGCCCTCGATGCAAACAGAAAAACAACCCAAAACGGGAAGGCGAGCACGATGGGTGCCGCACAAAGGAAAACCCGACAATGTCTGAAAGGGACTCTTTGAGTGTATCAGCAACCACACAGGTCCACAGCCACCACCGTGTCGGCAACACACATCCACCAACGGAACAATAAGATGACGACGACATTGAAACGCCCCGCCGGAACGATCGAGAGTGGACTTGAAGGAGATAAGAAGCGGGCCAAGCATCAGCTCACCTCCGAGCCCACATTTCATACTGCAACCGGAACAATTCAGCAACGCGGTGCGATTACCCTCGGCGAAGCCAATGCCGAGGTCAAGACTACAGACGGGATTGCAACCGTCGTCGACGCGCTTTGCTGCCGCGCCAAGGAGTCAAAGGTCGCCGTCGTCGACGGAGTTGCACTGGACGCGATGCTCTCGCAGGTCTGTTCCACAACGAACGCATCTAAATTTTACAAGCTGCAATGTCTCGCCAATGAGGGCGGCGAGAAGTACTTTGTGTGGACAAGGTGGGGCCGAATCGGGGAGGCTACCAAGTTTGCAAACGCGCTCAAAGGCCCAATGGAGAAGGACAAGGCCGTTGAGCTCTTCCATTCGACGTTCCGCTCGAAGGCTGGGGTCAAATGGGCAGACCGTGCGAGCGCCGTTCCCGGGCGCAAAGGGAAATATGCTTTGATTATTCAAGAGGTTGTCGTTGCTCCTCCGACGGAGGAGAAGACCAATGAGACCGCGGAACCCGTGGAAGCCGCCACCGACGACATCGACCCGAGCGTCCGCAAGCTGCTCATGTACATCCTGGATGGCGCTGCCCGCAAGCGGGAACTCGACGCGATGGGAATAGACGTTTCGTCTGGTATACTCCGCCTCGGCACCGCGACCATCGCCGCCGCGCATTCGGAGCTCGAGAAGATCAATGCTCTCCTGAGCAACGAGCAGCCGGTGGCGCAGATGGACAGCTCCGACGATGGGATTTCCAAGGCTGCCGCCCTTCGCGCCGCGTCTGACCGCTTCTACACTCTCATTCCGACCAAGGGCGGCCGTGCGATTCTTCCGTGCATCGATACTCACGAGCTTCTCTCGTCCAAGCTTGAGCAGCTCGAGGCACTCGCAAACCCCACCGGATTCGACGACACGACGAACGACAAGCCGACCGTCGATCCAGTCAAAGTCTACCTCGATGGCTGCAACCTGTCCCTCGCGCCCGTCGATTCCGCGTCGCCAGAGTTCAAGGATCTTGCCGACTACGTGGAGACAACGAGTCGCCACGGATACAAGCTCACGCTCAAGGATGCGTTCATGGTGAGCGGCACCGCCGCCAACGTCCAGAGCGGCGACAAGATCTTGGCCTTTCACGGGACGCGACGGGTCAACCTCTCTGGCGTGCTGGCGAATGGTCTTCGACTTAAGAATTCTTCTGTTAAAACGGGAGCGATGTTTGACAACGGTATCTACGGGTGAAAGATCATTTGAATAGAACCCTCTATGAACAGGAAATACGAAACACTCTGACCGAGTCGTTCGAATCACGCTACAGTGCCGTGCATTCTAGTAAGAGTTTCAACTACGGCTTCGGGTCGTCGAACGTCCTTCTGGGCATCCAAATGGCAATCGACAACCCAATCCACCCCACTGCGGCGATGCCCGACGCCGCCGAGGTCGCCAAGGACGGTGGACACGACGGCGTGCACGCGCTGGGCAAGGACACGGTCACGAGCTGGAAACCCTTTGCTGGAAATGACCAGCTCAGGATGCCGGCATCCTTCGGTCCCGGTCCCAACAACTCCCAGCTGCTATTCGACGAGCTAATCGTTCACTCGGAGGAACGAGTTGGCATCAAGTTCGTGCTCGTTGTTGAGCGTGTGGACTAAGAACATAACACGTGGGTTCGAACCGGGGAAGGACGTTCCTCCTCCCGAGAGGGTTTTCCTCCTCGTCAAGGACAGAGCCCGTGAGAGGCAGCAAGCATGGCATGATGCGGAAGGGCGACTCTTGGAAGGACGGCGTTCGATGTTGTTTGTGTTGTTTGTTGTGTCGACATGGAATGGGACAGTTGCGGTAAAAAACCTTAAAAATCCTGGTATCGGGTTCCGACACAACTACACATCCGCCGCGGCTATCCCAATCTCGCGGCACGCTGCCGGTGTGAGGGGCGCGCCACGGCACGTCACGATGACGTTCTGGTGCACTCCCACGAGCTTGCTTGCCGCGCGCATCTGACGCCCCGCCCGCGCGGGGGCAGACGCAAGAGCCGTTTTCAATACCGCGTCGACATACAGGACGTTTCCATGCTTGGCTAGAAGGGATTTCGTGTCTCCGTGCAGATCCAGGAGCTGTCCGCTCTTGTCGCGGAGGTTGCCTACTACGGTGACAGCGACTCGCTGGTGCTTGAGGAGTCGGGTCGCGTTCGCGAGGATGCGCTCATACTTCTTGAGGAAGGCCTCGTACGAGGGAAGGGTGGAGAGGTCGGCTGGTCCCGCGTCGTAAACCTCAAGGTCAAAATATGGAGGACATGTAAGGAAACAGTCCGCTTGTGCGGTAGCCCCAAACTTGTCCCGAAAATGTTGTTCAATGTCCTCTCCGTCTGCCACGACCCACGTCGGTTGGTAGAGGCAGTCGCCGCACACGGCCGCTGCTTGCCGTCGGTTGGCCTCTACTTGCCGCGCACTCACGTCAGTGCCGAAATACTGGAGTCCGAGTTTAGAGGCGACGATTCCACGGCATGAGCCGCCCGCGAACGCGTCTGCGACACGAACGGGCGGCCCACCCTTGACCGGTCGGGGGCAGTACCATTTGTACGCACACTCAGCCAATGTCGGATCGAAGATGCTCGTCCCCGTGAGCGAGGGTGTGAGCGCCCGGAGGCCCGCACCGAGGAGGTCATCGTCGCGACCCTCTCCTGAGGAAATGCCCATTGAAATCCACTCCTTCTTACGCGCCTGCCACGGGCCCTGCCCGGCGTCGAGGACGCTGAAAGGCGGCACAACGAAATCTTCGCGCAGTTTCCCACCGCCGCAAACTCGTTTGGGAGCACTCTCGACGACAATCGTTGTAGTCGTCGATGATGTCGTGGTGGTGGTGGTGGTTCGAACGGTTGTAGGGTCGATGCCGCGGTCGATGAGCGTCGCGTGCGCCTGGAGCTGCGCCGACGAGGGGCCGTGGTAGAATTGCTTGACGTGGGCGTCGGAGGCCGCCTTCTTGGGACAACTCGGCGCACAGAAGCGGTGACACTTGTGTGGCGCACACTCCTTGAAGCTGAGCAGCAGCGGGCATTTGGGCTTTGTCTGTTCTATTGGATGACAGACATCTAGAAAATGCTGCGTGTTCCGGCGAAAGCATGCACCATCATGGTCGCAAGCAACGTTGGCGAGAACAAACGTAGTGTCCACCAGTCGAGCGGAGAGTTCGACAGAGGACAAGTTGGATGTCATTTCAGTCGTGTTTGTCTTTGTCTGTGGACGCGACCGCGAGTGTGGTTGCTCGCAGATGCTGGCGATTGTGATGTGGGGTGTGGTGCGTGGTGGAGGCTGGCGGCGGGGCGGATGTGGCTGGAGTGTCCAGATTGGGCCCAGTTGGTTGTTTTTGCTTGCTTATCCTATCTTGGCCTCTCGGTGGTGGTCGAGGCTTCAAATCTAGGGCACCCCACGCCCTCACGTGAAAGCGCTGAATATCGCCAAGTTTTGGCTCAAGTGGGCTTGATGGAGCAGAAGTGAGTGTGAAAAGACGCGTATGGTTGATTTTGGCGTGAGATTTTAGACATGGTAAGGGACCCTAGCGCAGAATACAAACACACAAACGAGTAATCCTCAAGTACCCACCCATACATTGGTCATCACTGTGCTCGGGACGCTGTACACCCAGTGCCAGTCGCCCTTTGGTAGGTACAGGACATCTCCCGGCTCGAGTACGGCCACGGACCACAAATCCTGTGGCACACACTGTAGGCAACCGAGAGGTGCAAAGGCTGTCGCATTGTACGGGTTCAAGCCTCTGCGTTCATGCTCCTTCCCGTGCGCGACTGCGACGTCAATCGGGCTCTCACCGGTAGATTCCGAGATGTAGAATGCTTTACAGCCAACGGCCACTAGTGCAAAGTTGTGATAGTCATCGTTGTGCGTTGACCCAGCCCCGTCTCGAATGCGTCCCGTGACGAATGCGGGATGTCGCATCGTGTCCGCTTCCTTACTAAGCGCCGCTCCGAGCTCCACGAGGCGCTTGTGTGCACTGTATAGTCGATGGACGGCTGGCTCTTCGGTTGTTGACATCCAATCTTCAACTGGGTTACCTTCGCGTTCCCTCAAGCTCGTCTCCATGCGCATGCCGAATCCACTTCCCCAAACCTCCCTCAGAGGCTGCTTACGATGCTCGTACGTGCTGTACGTGGGCGCACTGTGCGCCGTGGCAAAGGCATTCCACGACTTGGATATTTCCCTCCGCTCGTCTTCCACGAGCGCTCCCTTGAGTACCACTGCCTCCCCGGCTGCGTACGCAGCAGTCAATAACCTCACATCAGACGATGCCAATTCGACGCTGTTTCTATGTACAGTGCGAACATGTCGGAAGTTCTCATGGTCGATGACCGGCTCGACGCGAGCTGGCTGGGTGCGTAGCGGCATGTCTTTCCCGGACTTGAGCTGCTCCGGATAGCTATCGACGATGGGGCTTACACCTCCCGTGCAAGGAGCTGAGTGCTGGGTGCCAAAAGGCGCGTGGTACTGCTGGGCCGATTAGAGTCGGCCGATGCCCATCGTTGTGCGCCTGCTCAATGTGAAGCTGCTAGTGGAGCGTGCTTCTGGATCTCTGCCTTTAGTTCGTCCAGCGTCGCCGCCGCCTCTGCGGCCTTGGAAGCGTCGTCGATCGCGAGGGCGATGCCGCAATACGCCTTCCAGAGCGTGTGCTTCATCACCGAGCTGCACTTGGACGGATCAAAGACCGGCATGCCAGACATCGGACATTGCCGAAGCCCCGAATCGTAGAGCGTTTGCATCAATTCTAGGTCGGGTTTACGCGGATCAGGCTTTGCTTGAAGTTTTTTGATCGTGTCTTCTTCAATATTGGCTGCAATTGTGCGGCGAGCTTGAACCGCTGCCTCCGTCATTAGATCCATATTTCCTTTGTTTGTAGAGAAAGAGATGACTGCCAATGGGTCCACGGGAAGCATGCGCATCCGTACAAGGGACGATATTAGCTTCATGCTGGCAGCGTATCTCGTATTGAATCGCGGTGGCGCCTGTGGGCAAGTGAGAAGATGCATCCTCTCAGTTGGGGGAAAGTGGAAGGCGGGTAGGAGGTGTAAATTGAGAACGGGGTGGGCAAGTGAGAAGATGCATCTTCTCAGTTGGGGGAAAGTGGAAGGCGGGTAGGAGGTGTAAATTGAGAACGGGGTGGGCAAGTGAGAAGATGCATCCTCTCAGTTGGGGGAAAGTGGAAGGCGGGTAGGAGGTGTAAATTGAGAACGGGGTGGGCAAGTGAGAAGATGCATCCTCTCAGTTGGGGGAAAGTGGAAGGCGGGTAGGAGGTGTAAATTGAGAACGGGGTGGGCAAGTGAGAAGATGCATCCTCTCAGTTGGGGGAAAGTGGAAGGCGGGTAGGAGGTGTAAATTGAGAACGGGGTGGGCAAGTGAGAAGATGCATCCTCTCAGTTGGAACTCAGACGAATACCTTTACAATATGATATCCATCGGCAAGCGACATGCCTTTCTTGTGTGACAACGCAGCTTCTGTGACTTGAAGTCCTTGTTTGGAAGCAAATTCCTTGAGCTTGTTCATCGCAGCCGTCGCATACTCTGGTACTCGGTTCGCGTCAGATATACCGAAATCCTCCTGTGCAATTGCCTTCAGCATTAAAGGGATGTCTTTTGGATAGGCAGCAACAGTCGACGAGGAAGGTGGATTGACCGGGGATCCGTCCACAGCACCGTTGCCTGGCGTCGTACGTGGTGGCGTAGATGCGACGGCATTAAGTGGAATCGACGTCCTGTTCAGAGCGGTAGCCAGTTTCTCCATCGCTTCTGGAGCGAGCTCGGAATTGCGCTTTCCCTCGTCACCCACGAGCTCCGCGTCGATCGCCTTCTGCAGCGCCTCGAATGCTTCCAGTTTCTTGCGCAGTCGTTCGGCTCGCTGTCGCTGCTCTCGCCCCTGCGCCGGTGAAGTCGCGTCGAGACTCTGCAGGTCGACATGCCGCTCGATTACGGCGAACGTGGCCTCAAAGTCCTCAGCATTGAGCGTGTAAAAGTGAACGTCCTGTCGGTTGAACTCGGCCTCGCTGATGACGGCCGTGCACGTGTTCTCGATGTCGCGGCCAGATGCGAATTCGAGCTTGCCATTTCCGACCTCGCCAAAGTCGGTGTGCTGAACATCTGCAATTGCGGCCCAGACGGTCTCGCCAAAGGACACTGCCTTAGCATTCTGCTCGACGAACGACTTCCACAGCGCCACTCGCGTTCCATGGTCGAGGGGGTTGAAGTGGGCTGGCGTCCCCAGACGGCTCAGAATCGCTGGCTCGATCTGATCTGGGTAGTTGGTGGCGGCGACGACGACGATCGGCGGCCTACCTCGCTCGTTGACAGGCCATGCGGTAGCAAAGTCGCCGAGGTACCTGCGTTGCACGCACACGGAGAGCAGAATGAGATGAGAATAGGAATGTGTGCGATGGGAAAGCTACTTGGTCTTACTTTGGGCCTTTGACTTTGAGGTGGTGGTTGGCTTCGTCGATGAAGATGACGACTGGCTTGTTGAGCCTCTTGCAGATGTCGAATAGAGCCACCATCTTTGCCTTTTGGGCTGCCGATCCGCCACTGAAGAATGGACCGTCCAGTTCGATGTAAACAGCACCCGATTTCGATGCGACGGCTGACGCGAGGGAGGTCTTGCCTGTGCCTGGCGGTCCAGTGAATAGGACGCCGCGAGCGACAACACCTCCGTTCTGAATAGCAAACACGATACGCTCGCACCTCGCCACGGCGTGGGCCTGGCCGAGTACGGTGTCAAAACTCCGGTCTTTCGGGGGTTGGATGCACGCCACGACGTCCATTTCGGCGTCCGACAGTTTGTCGCCAAGTATTTGCTTGGCGGTCTCACGAAGCTGCTCGATTTCAGATGCTGGAGCCGGGGCTGGCGCCGGTGTGGGAGCCGGCGTGGGTGCCGGGGCTGGTGCCGGAGCCGGGGCCGGCGCTGGCGCGGGAGCTGGCGACGGTGCGGGCGCGGGCGACGAGGCTGGAGCGGGAGCCGGCGCGTGTGCGGACGACGAAGATGAACCACCGCCAGACGATCTAGTCTGTAGCATCAGATCCTTGGCCGAGTTGAGTAAGCTTGAGGCCTGTGCAGCGAGGTCGGTGTTGCTCGGAAACCGATCGGGGTGGACGATCCTGATCAACGCGCCATGCGCCCGTTCGACGTCACTTAGTGGGCTGAACGAGTTGATACTGCGGCCAGAGAGCGAGAGGAGCTGGCATGCCGCGACGCGGTCGTTCACGGCCGATGGGTACTTGCAGATTTCAGAGGCTGTCCGCCCTCTCTCGTCGTCTCCAACTGCCTCCTCTTCGCC
>Ga0209709_10001484_pt1 | contig 21653 bp, 27 predicted proteins | sample ArcticOcean_MG_C_2_FD_187435 | JGI IMG/M metagenome (GOLD analysis project Ga0209709, IMG submission 187435) | Marine microbial communities from western Arctic Ocean - ArcticOcean_MG_CB4_136 (SPAdes) (version 2) | ecosystem: Environmental > Aquatic > Marine > Oceanic | place: Arctic Ocean...
GGTTAATGAGTTTTATGAGATGTTAGACTGCGAAAAAGATAGTGAAGGTTATGATGAAGGTCATGACTTTTGCGACAGTATAGAGGATTGTGTTAAGAAAACTATTTTGAAACATGATATAAAAAAAGAACAATTGTTAGATTACATAGAATTAGAAGTAAGAGAACAATTAAAAATAGAGGTGTAAAGGAACTATGGCAATAACAACTAAAATTTTAGCTGATACTAAAACACACGCCAAAGTATTACTCACTTGGAATGCTGACGCCGCTGCTACAGCAGCTGCCGTTGATGGTTCAGGATTGAGTGGACATGCAAACGGTGGGAAACTTCATATTACAGATATTAAATATGGTGTTGGTTTAGGAGAAGTTAAATTAGAATTTAAAGGTGCTTCAACTGATATTGAGGCAATAAACTTATGTGGTTCAGGACATTATTATGGTGCTGTAATAAAAAATACGGCAACTAATACAGGTGTAACAGGTGGTGATATAAAAGCAACAACAAGTAATGCTTCATCAGGTTTTGCATTATTGACACTACAAAAAGTAGATATGGGCGAAAATAGTTAAGGAGTTAAATTATGGCAGATACAACATCAGTACAAACAATAGCTGATATAGCAGGTGTCAAACATGTTAGTAAAATGACTAACATATCAGATGGCACTGGTGAATCATTAGTTACGAAGATTGACGCTTCAAATACTAATGGGATGACTGAAGACGCTACAAAAGTATTAGCGAGAATATGGTATTCTATTAACGCAACAAACAGTAATGCTGGTGTTGAGTTATTATGGGGAGGAGCAACAACTAATTCCACAATGGTAATACTTAACGGTCAAGGTCATTGGGATTTAAGAACCTTTGGTGATGGCATTGTAAATAATGCTAGTATACCAAATGGGGATGTTTTATTAACAACTAGAAACTTTGTTTCTGGTGATAATTATACTATTTTAGTAGAATTTAGATAAAATTTATAACATTTAAGTTATAAGTTTGTATAAATAGTATATAACAAAAGATAGAGAGAGAGAACAGTATGAAATTAATTTCAGAAGAATGTTCAAGTGCTGAATACTTGGTAGAAGAAACTAAGGACGGCAAAAAAGAATACAAAATTAAAGGTGTCTTTTTACAATCGAACATCAAGAATAGAAATGGGCGTGTATACCCCAAAGAAATTCTTATGAAAGAAGTAACAAGATACAACAAAGAATTTATCAATAAAAATCGTGCTTTCGGCGAGTTAGGACATCCTGACGGACCAACAGTCAATCTAGAAAGAGTTTCTCATATGATTAAGAAACTTTATCCGGATGGTGATAACTTTATTGGTGAAGCTAAAATCATGGACACGCCCTATGGTAAGATTGTAAAAGGTCTTATTGATGAGGGTGCTCAATTGGGAGTATCGTCAAGAGGGATGGGTTCCATCATGCAACGAAACGGCGCTAACTATGTGAAAGATGATTTCATGTTAGCTACTGCCGCCGACATTGTAGCAGACCCTTCAGCACCAGCCGCTTTCGTAGAAGGCATTATGGAAGGTAAAGAGTGGGTATGGGACAGCGGTCTTCTTGTCGAGAAAGACATTGAGGCGTGGAAGATGGAAGTGATTAAAACGAAACAGAAGAATTTAGAAGTAAAAAATCTAGAAATTTTTGAATCGTTTATTAGAAAACTGTAATATTATAAATATTCACTGAACTCTAAAAAATGTTTTGTGAGTTTATAGTACTATAAAATAAATAGAGGAGATTTTCAATGGCAGAATCAGAAAAAATAACTGAAACTATCGTAGAGGCTTCGGCGAATCCAAACGCTGACGCTCCTAAAAAGAATGCTGTTGCAGCTGAACCTACCCATCTATCAAACGACGGCGAAGATTTAGGCGCACCTGTAGTTAAACCTACGGACAGTAATCCTGACGGTACGAAGAAAGTTAAACAGGTTTCTGACACCGTATCTAAAAGTGCTCAAGTTGCTGGGGAACCATCACACTTGAAAGCTTCATACGAAGAAACCGATTCTAAAGATGAAACAATCAAAGAGAAGAAAGTCGAAGATGTTAAAAAAGATGTCGAAGAAGAAGAAAAAGAAGCGAAAGCTAAAAAAGATTCTGAAATTGATGTTAAAGAACACATTGAGGCACTTGTTGGCGATTCAGATTTATCTGAAGAATTTAAACAAAAAGCTGCTACTATATTTGAAGCTGCAATTAACTCAAAAGTTAAAGCAGAAAAAAATAGATTAGCTGCTGAATATGATACTAAATTTGAAGAAGAAATCTCAAAATCAAAATCTGCGTTAACTGAAAAAGTTGATTCATACTTAAACTATGTGGTTGAAGAATGGATGAATGAAAATAAGTTAGCACTAGAAAGAGGAATCAAGGGCGAAATCGCTGAAGACTTCATTGGTGGACTCAAAAAATTATTTGAAGACCATTATATTGATGTCCCAGATGAGAAATATGATGTTCTTGAGGACCAAGCTAGTAAGATTGAGGGATTAGAGAAAAAACTTAACGAAGAAATTAACAAAAATGTTGAAATGAATAAAATTAATGGTGGTCTGAAAAGACAAGATATCATTGATGAAAATTCTAAAGACTTAGCTGATACAGCTAAAGAAAAATTCGACAGTCTTGTTGAAGGTGTTGAGTATTCTTCTGAAGAAGATTTTGCAAAAAAAGTGGGTACCATTAAGGAATCTTACTTTGGGCAAAAAGCTGAAAAGTCTGTGGATAACACAGATATAGATGATGTTGCGGTGGGCGGGGAAACTTCTAACGAAGACTTGTCGAATGCTATGGCTGCATATACCAACGCAATTAGTAAAACCAAAGATATGAAAATATCTAGTAACTAAACAAGGAGAGAAGAAGATATGTATTTATCGGAAACTTATGAAAAAAAGTGGCAGCCAGTTTTAGACCATCCTGACCTCGGTGAGATTAAGGATAGTTATAAAAGAGCTGTTACATCAGTCATCTTAGAGAACCAAGAAAGGGCTCTTAAAGAAGACCAAGCGTTTCTTGCTGAAACACCTACTAACTCTACAGGTAGTGGTGTAAGTAATTGGGATCCAATCCTAATTTCTTTAGTAAGAAGAGCAATGCCTAACCTTATTGCTTATGATATCTGTGGCGTACAACCAATGACAGGACCAACTGGTCTTATCTTTGCAATGCGTTCTAGATATTCAAACCAATCTGGAACTGAAGCAATGTTTGATGAAGCTGATACAGATTTTTCTGGTCGTAATGCGACTGGTTCAGCTGTTGATGGTTTTTCAACTACTGCTCATAGTGGAACTAACCCTGCTGTCTTAAACGACGGTTCACCTGGTACTCATACTACCGGTACTGCAATGAGTACAGCTGCGGCTGAATCATTGGGGGAAGATTCTGGTAATCAATTCGCAGAAATGGCGTTCAGTATTGAGAAATCAACTGTAACTGCTAAATCTCGTGCATTGAAAGCTGAATACACTATGGAACTTGCACAAGACCTAAAAGCGATTCATGGACTTGACGCTGAAACTGAACTTGCAAATATTTTGTCAAGTGAAATTTTAGCTGAGATTAACCGTGAAGTAGTTAGAACTATCTACAAAAACGCTGAGAAAGGTGCTTCTGCAAATACTGGAACAGTAAACACTACTGCTGAAGGTATATTTGACCTTGATACTGACTCTAACGGCAGATGGTCTGTTGAAAGATTCAAAGGACTTATGTTTCAAGTAGAAAGAGAAGCTAATGCTATTGCACAAAGAACTCGTAGAGGGAAAGGTAACTTAATCATCTGTTCATCTGATGTTGCTTCGGCACTTCAAATGGCTGGTGTATTAGATTACGCACCTGCGCTCAACAACAATTTAAATGTTGATGATACAGGTAATACTTTTGCTGGTGTTCTGAATGGTAAATATAAAGTTTATATTGACCCATATTCTGCAAATAACACTGCTAAACAATACTTTGTAGTAGGTTACAAAGGTTCTTCACCATATGATAGTGGAATGTTCTACTGTCCGTATGTACCATTACAAATGGTCCGTGCCGTTGGTCAAGATACTTTCCAACCAAAAATTGGATTTAAAACTCGTTACGGGTTACAAGCAAATCCATTTGCTGAAGCTGGAACAGGGGACGCTGCTGTTATAAACGGAAGTGGTTCTGCAAACGCTAACAGATACTACCGTAGAGTACAGGTTGCAAACTTAATGTAATCTTTACTTTCAATAGTAAACGAATTGGGGTAGAGAAGTCTACCCCTTTTTATTTCTGGGTCTTAAACCTGTATAAATAACTATATAATATATTAAATTATGGCATGTGAAATGAGTGATATAAAAGAACACGAAATTAACAAACAAGATGACTTATTCATTAAGGGTTATTATGCACCTGATGATGTTATTAATCCTGTAATTGATTGGACTAATACTTTAGATTTGTATGGTGGCACTTCAATGAACTCATCATCTGGCGAAATAGAAACATGGGATGGCATAAACAATTCTTATAAAGAATGCTATGAAAGAAGTATAACATGGCCAACTTTAGATTGTCCACCCCTAAGATATATGTTAGACTGGGTTCAGTTTGCACTGGACAATTACACGGATGCATATCCTATGTTAAAAGAGGGGGGTGCATTTAAAATGGACCCTGATTTTAACTTTCAAAAATATCCTAAAGGTCATGCATATAACGGTTGGCATTCTGAGAGAGGAGATATTATATCTACTAAACGAATGTTGGTCTGGATGATTTATCTGAATGACTGTGAAGATGGTGGTGAAACATCATTCTTATATCAAAAATATAATATTAAACCAGAGAAAGGATTATTAGTATTTTGGCCTTCAGATTTTACACATACTCATAGAGGTATGCCTAGTTATAAAACAGAAAAAATGATTATGACTGGTTGGTATTCATATGTAAATAAAGGTAATGCATTATCATGGAATTAGAATTTAAAGAATTATTAGAAGAATATACTATACATCTTGAAGAAAGGGATGTGTTAAACTTTTGGAAAATGAGAAGAAGATTTCCTCATGAGTTTCATACACAGTCTGCTAGTATAGAAGTTACAAACTCTTATGATGGTGAATCTTACCATAAGGGAATGTTTGATTCTGAAGGTTATTTAGAATATAATAAAATATTAAATTACTATGAAAACGGTCATACAATTATAATGTCTAATGTTTTTGATTTAACTAAAGAATTGAGGATGTTAGAGAATGTAATATCAGATAGTTTTGCATTTTATCCTGTGTATGGTAATTTTTATATGAGTAAAACTGATAAAGGGGGTTTTCAAAGTCATGACCACCCACTATTTGATGTTTATGTAAAACAAATTTATGGTACTTCACATTGGGTTTTAAATGAAACTGAAGATGTTATATTGCCACCGGGAGATGTATTGTTTATATCTAAAGGAACTAAACACTATATAAAAAACACAGATGGTCCTAGACTATCATTATCAATTCGTATGAGATAAATGAAAGAAGAATTTAAAGAATTGTTGGAAGAATATACTATACATCTTGAAGAAAAGCATGTGTTAAACTTTTGGAAAATGAGAAGAAGATTTCCACATGAATTTCATACACATAGTCCTAGTATAGAAGTTATAAACTCATATGATGGTGAATCTAATCAAAAAGGAATGTTTGATTCAGAAGGGTATTTAGAGTATTCTAAGATATTAGATTACTATGAAAAGGGTCATACATTAATAATATCTAATGTTTTTGATTTAACTGAAGAATTACGAATGTTAGAGGCTGCAATGTCAGATAGTTTTGCGTTTTATCCTGTTCGTGGTAATTTTTATATGAGTAAAGAAGGTAGAGGTGGATTAAAAAGTCATGACCACCCACAATATGATGTTTATGTAAAACAAATTTATGGTACATGTCATTGGGTTTTAAATGAAACTGAAGATGTTATATTGCCACCGGGAGATGTATTATATATACCTAAAGGAACTAAACATTATGTAAAATCAACAGATGGTCCTAGACTATCGCTAACAATTAATATGTTATGATAATAGATAAATCAATAAACGAGTGGTTAATAACATACATGTATGAAAAAACTCATATAGACCACATTGGACAATATCCGATAGGTTTGAGATTTCACTTGGGTGTTATAGATAATCATAAAGAAATAAGAAAAATATATGAATCTCCAGATGAGTTTTATTCTGATAAACTTATGGGTAAAGAAGGTATTACTGAAGAATTAAAAAATCTAAGAAACTCTGGTGCATATCTCTTTGAGAACAATGAAGCTTATGATTATGAAAATTGTACGCCCACACTTATGAAATCAGTAAAAAATGACCATTGGGAATATTTAAGAACAAATACCTGGTGGGGTGAAAGATGTCGTACAGTATTTGGATTTAAAGTACACACATATTTTCCAGAAGAAGGGTATAGTTATGTATTGTTTTGGAATTGGGTATATCAAGAGTTTCTGCTAAGAAATAGAGTAAAAACTGAGAGACCCACATCTACAATAAATCCTGATGATACTGTTGAAACTCATACTTTTTCACATGATGGTCTAGATAGAGAAATACAAATAGTAACATCAACTAAAGATACTTATAGAAATCACACAGAATCATTAAAAGAAACTAAAATATTTTGTAAACCTGGTGAAAATGCGTTGCGGGTTCTTTATAAATAGTACTATGGCAATTACAATTACAGACAGAGCATTAGAACACTTTACTGATTTATTTACATTAGGTGTAAATAATTATATGCGGTTATACAAAAGAACAATAGTTTTTACTGAATCCGTTACAGTACAAGGTACTGATGTGGGTACAACAATACCTATATTAAATTTTGACCCACTTATAGAGCAGTCTACTCCATCATCTGCTGATGTACATAGATTATCGGGTGATAATCAATTTACTACACAAGATTTTTTTCATTATGTTTCTGCAACAAGAACTGGAAGGTCGGTAAGTCAATCAGGACAAACATCTGAAAGTGATAACAAACAACAAATAGGAAGTCTAGATTTATATCTAACTTGGTCTGATGATGACCATTCTTTTATAGGTGATTCTACTGTGAATTTTGATGAAAATTTAGATACACTTACAATAGATATTACCCCATGACCGAAACAAACTCATTATCAAGACAACCTACTAAGCTAGACTATGCAGCTGCAACCCAGTTTAAGTTTAATATTAATAAACTACCCAAAGTAGAATTTTTCTGTACATCTATTAATGTGCCTGGAATTACATTGGGTGAAACTTCACAATCAACGCCACTGAAATCTATACCAATACCTGGTGATAATCTATCATATGGTTCTTTAAATATGGATTTTATGGTTGATGAAAACTTAGAGAACTATCGTGAAATACATGGTTGGTTAACCGGTCTAGGATTTCCCAAAAGTCATACACAGTTTGAAACTTTTATTAATGCTGGTAGTGATAGATTTCCTACAGGCAATGCAACTGCAAATAGTAGAGAAGCAGGTAAAGTAGATGATATAGGATTTGATGTTGGTGCTCAATACTCAGACGCCACTTTAATGATACTATCAAGTAAAAACAATCCTGTGATAGAGGTACGATTTAGAGATTTATATCCTACTTCACTATCAGGGTTATCTTACGACCAACAAGCTGGCGATACTTCATATCTCACAGGTAGTGTAGCGTTTAGTTATCTGATATATGAATTTGCAGATGTTGGCGCCGCCCGAACTACTGAAACTACTACTTAACATCTAACTAAATATAGTTAGAATTTATATAATTAACCGGTGATTTTATTATGACATTAGAAGAACTACAAGAGCAGGTTGATAAAGACCTCAAAATGAATGAGGCAGAACTAGATTTAGAATCTTTAAAAACACCGGCACTTCATAACAAATATCTTAAACATCTAAATAACTTTAAACTGTTATTAACTAGAGCTGAATCTGATTACAAAATACTTAAACGAGTAAAATGGGAATACTATACCGGTAAGGCAAGTCCAAAGATATACCAAGACAAACCTTTCAGCTTAAAAATAATGAAGTCAGATGTAGACAAGTATCTTGAATCTGATGAAGAATTAATTAAGTCATCACAAAAAATAGATTACTTAGAAACGGTTGTCAACTACTTAGACAGAACGCTTAGACAAATTAGTAATAGAGATTGGCAAATTCGCAACTCTATAGAATGGAGAAAGTTTACCTCTGGTGCTATCTAATGAAAACACATAGAATCTTTCCTACTGTACTAACAGAATTCAGTTATGATATTTCTAAAGAAGAAGAATCAACAGTACATAAAGAATTTGATAGATTTGAATATCGAACAGATGTTTTTCCGATAAACACTATTACTGATTTACATATTCATATACCACAATTTACAAAATTTATTCTTGATACATCTGATACTATATTGACTGATACTCTTAGATATAGTTATGATAGTATAGAGATTACTAATATGTGGGCAAACAAATTAGTTAAAGGTCAATCTCATGCGCCACACATACATTCAAATAATATTTTGTCTGGTGTTTATTACTTAACAGGTGGAACACCTTTACAGTTTTCTGACCCTAGACCTCATGCTCATGTTTTATCACCTACCTGTATTGAAAATACTATTGACAATGTAACTAGATTTGACTTTAAGGCTGTAAAAGGTTCGGGCATTATTTTTCCTTCTTGGATGCAACATTGGGTACCTACTACTTCTGATACTAGAATTAGTATATCGTGGAATATAATACTAAGAGGTCACTATGGTGGTCATCTTAATTTACAAAATGCAAATATATGAGAAACTTAATACTTACAAAAAAGAATGATGTACATCTAGTAGTAGACGCTGATGAAGATGTACGGAGAGATTTAGGTTCACACTTTACCTTTGAAGTACCCGGTGCAAAATTTATGCCTTCTGTTAGAAATAGAAGATGGGATGGCAAAATCAGGTTATTTTCATATACTAATGGTCAAATATATACTGGTCTATATCCGTATCTAGTTAACTGGTGTAAAGAGAATGATGTTGAGATTGTAGATAGAACTGATATTAAGGACGCCAGTGTAGATGAAAAACTAGTAGATAGTTTCATCAAGAAATTAAACATACCTTTTGAAGTAAGAGATTACCAAAAATCGGCGTTTATTTACTCTATGGTTAAATCAAGGTGTTTATTGTTGTCGCCTACGGCCTCGGGAAAATCTCTGATAATTTATCTGATGGTTCGTTTTAATCTATTACGGCTGAAAGAAGAAGAAAACAATAAGATACTTATAGTAGTACCGACTACTTCTCTAGTAGAACAATTATATAAAGATTTTAAAGACTATGGTTATGATAGTCTAAAGAATGTCCATAGAATATATCAAGGGCATGAAAAAGAAAGTAATAAAAGAGTGTATATCAGTACATGGCAATCAATCTATAAACAAGATAAGAGATGGTTTGAACAATTTGGTATGGTCGTTGGTGATGAGGCACATTTATTTAAGGCAGTTTCTTTAACTAAAATTATGGCAAGATTAGAAAACTGTAAGTATCGTATTGGTCTTACAGGTACACTTGATGATAGCAAGACACACAAACTCGTTTTAGAGGGTTTATTTGGTGCCGTGAACAAGATAGTATCAACAACAGAATTGCAAGAAAAACAACATCTAGCACAACTTAAAATACATTGTCTAGTTTTAAAACATGATAAGATGTCAATAGACTTTCTTAGAGGTAAGACATATCAAGAAGAAATGGATTTTCTTGTTTCAAATACAAAACGGAATAAATATATAAGAAATCTTTGCCTGTCGCTAAAAGGTAATTCATTGTGTCTTTTTCAATATGTAGAAAAACATGGTGCAATTTTAAAAGAATTAATTGAAGAAAACAATGAAGATAACCAAGTATTTTATGTCCATGGTGGTGTCGCAACCGAAGAAAGAGAGCGTATACGAAGTATTACTGAATCCTCAGACAATGCTATTATTATTGCAAGTTATGGTACATTTAGTACAGGCATAAATATTCGTAATCTACACAATATAATATTCAGTAGTCCAAGTAAGTCTAGAATAAGAAACTTACAATCAATTGGTCGTGGGCTACGATTGAAAGATAACAAATCAACGGCACATCTATATGATATATCTGATGACCTATCGTATCAAGAAGAACAAAACTATACGCTATCGCATTTTACTGAAAGGATAAATATATACAACGAAGAAGGATTTGACTATGACATTCACAATGTCGAGTTATAAAGGAGAGTTACATGGAAGCAATTAAAATAATAAAATTGGTTAATGGTGATGATATTGTTTGTACAATACCAGAAAGATTATTGGATGATAAATCGCCGCTTGTTAAAATTGATAAACCTTTACAAATAAAATACATACCTGCTATGGAAGATATGGGTCTTAAAGATTATGTTGCCCTTATTAAATGGACTTCATATTCAGATGATTGTATTATTTCTATACCTAAAGATAAGATAATGACTATCACATCTGCTGGTAAAGCTATGACTAACTCATATATAAATGTATCTACTGGATATGATAAGGCGACCATGACTGAACATAAACAAGAATCATATGATAGAGAAGAACTAGATGATGATGTATCTAAGAAGTTGAATGATATATTTGATAACCTTGATGATAGCACTAAACACTAGCTACTCTGAACCTCGGTGGGAGAACACAGCTAAAATAACATAAATATAACATAATGTCAAGCATGGTTGAAAATGAATTTATATCTTAAAATGAAGATGGTAATGTTGAGTGCATATTTAATATCAGCACTTGGTTTATACTATTACTTTTCTTGGGTAAATATTCAAATTGCAGTATTTATGTGGGTACTATTTACAATAGGTGTATCTGGTGGATATCATAAACTATTATCACATAAACAATTTAAAACAGGCAACACTTTTAAATATTTCTTAATCTTTCTAGGTACAATCTCTGGTCTAGGAAGTAGTATTGCTTGGTCAGCACAACACAGATTACATCATAAGTATTCAGATGTTAAGGGTGATGACCCATACTACCCACAAGACAAACCAATATTAACAGGATTTCACGGATTCTGGCCAACCAAATCATTTAATTTAATGATAGGAAAAGACTTAATGAAAGACCCTATACAGATGTTTATACACAATCATTATTTTAAAATATTACTTACTTATATAATAATACTATTTGTAATCAATCCAGTACTAGTAGTTTATATGTGGGCATTACCATGCACAATGTATCTATTATGTGTACACTTTGGGGTTGGTGTATTGGGTCATGGTCAACCATTTAAATTGGGTTGGAGAGACCATAATTTAGATGATAATAGTATAAATAGTCATATAATGAATATATTTACCTTAGGGGAAAGTTATCAAAATACACATCATTATAACCCCTCTAAATTAATTTGTGGTAGATATGATATGTTAGGTTACTTAATGAGAGTTATATCAAAATGACAAGATATCAAATAGAAAATGGTAAACTTTGTTTATATCAAGGTCTATCAATAGTATGTGCAATATATGGTTTATTCGTATTGCCTCTATATCTATGGGTAATATTTTGCTTCGTAGGTTGGTTCTTAGGTGGTGTTATAGGACACGGTGTAGGTTTACATAGATATTGGGCTCATAGAAGTTTTGTAGTAAACAGATTTTGGCATTATGTATTGTGTTTTCAATCTACAATGTGTGGCATGGGTTCACCAGCTACATATGCAAGTGTACATTTAAGACATCACAAACATTCAGATACAGATAAAGACCCTCATAGTCCTAAGTACAAGGGTAAACTATCTGTCTTTTTTGGTTACTTTTTTAACATATATGCCGTTGATTTATCATATGCAAAAAGATTTTTAGTTAAATATCCAGAACAGAGATTCGTACATCAACATTATAATAAATTTCATGTAGCATATATTACATTATTATTTCTAATTAATCCTATATTATTATATCCATTATATTTCTTTCCAATAATTTGGGCAGTTTTGTTTGGGGCAATAGTTAATGTATACAATCATATACCTAGTGAGGGGGTATCAAACAAAATATGGATTGAATACTTATTAGCTGGTGAAGGTTGGCACAAAGAACATCATAGAAGGGCAACAGCAACTTACCCATATCCAGACTTTTCAGGCACTATAATAAAATTAATAGGAGAACCTAAGGTCAAATATCATGATGAAACAACAGTCTAAATTATTACTAGTAAATTTCATAGTGCATGTTGCCACAATTTTTGGCATATATTATTACTGGTCAGAATTTACCTGGTTAGATTTTTTAATTATTAATCTAGCAATAATATTTTTTGCGATAACAGTTGCAGAGTGTTTTGTACATAGATATTGTACTCACATGGCATATAAATTAAACAAGGGTATGGAAACATTTTTGATATACTGTAGTACATTTACATTACACCCACCCATATTAGTTTGGGCACCCAATCACATAACACATCACAAATATCCAGACATAGACGGCGATTCACATCCTGCTAGTGATGGTTGGAAAACATGGTTTTGGTATGATACATATAAAAATAATATGATAAGCAGTCATACAGTAAAAAGATTATTAAAAAATAAACATTATAGAATACAATATGAAAACTTTTTTATAATATATGTTATTAGTATTATGACTGCTATGGTAATTAGTCCATTCTATACATTGTGTATATTACTAATACCTGCTGTATTTACATTTCATATCGCTGGTATTATAAATGTTTTATGTCATACTTTAAAGTGGGGATATAGAAATTTTGATACAAAAGATACTTCAGTAAATATAAATATATTTCCATTTAGTTGTTCAACATTACATAACAATCATCACAAGAATCCCAGCTCTATAACTACTAGAGTACATTGGTATGAAATAGATATAGGCGAATATATAATTAAGATGATAAGAATATGAAAATATTTTCACTACAATATGCATGTCAAATACTAACCTTCTTTGGTATATATTACTATTGGAATGAATTTACTTGGGCATGGGGTTTAGTTATTGCATTGGGTATAACATTTTTTGCCCTTACATTACTTGAATGTTTTATGCACAGATATTGTTGCCACAATGCATTTAAATTAAATCACTATGTAGAAACATTTATATTATATACTAGTACACTATGTACATTTGGTCCTGCAACAACACATGCAGCCTATCACAAAAAACATCATAGACATTCTGATAAAGAAGGCGATTCACACCCAGCGTCAGATGGTTGGAGAAACTATCTATGGTTAAACATAAATGATTATCATACAACATCTAGAGATATATTAAGTGTTAGAAAACTACTTAAAAAGAAACATTTTAATATACAGTCAGAACACTACTTTAAAATATGGTTCGCATTGTTTATACCACTTGCAGTGATTAGTCCTATGTTTACATTGTGCTTTGTATTAATACCAATATATTATCAATGGCATATTTCAGGTATAGTAAATACTGTATGTCATAAATGGGGATATAGAAACTTTAATACTAATGATAATTCAGTAAATATAAACATACCACTTATTGCAAATGGTCTACATAACAATCATCATCAAAATCCAAGTGCAATAACAACAAGAGTAAACTGGTATGAGATAGATTTGGGCGAATACATTATTAAGATGATAAGAATATGATTAATAAAATGAGAATAATGTGGACATTGTTGTGGGTAGGTTTTATATCGAGTTTCTTTTTTCTATCATTAGAACAATGGTTAGTCTTTTTATTAATAGGTTATATATTAGGTAACATAGGGCAACCTATTGCAGTACACAGCTACTTTACACACAAGGCATTTGAAACAAATAAGTTTTGGCATTACTTCTTAGTGTATACATCTATTCTAGCAGGAACAGGTTCTACAATATTATATAAATCTGCACATATAAAACATCATAGATATGTTGATACAAAAGAAGACCCACATTCACCTAAACACATAGGTTTATTTAAAGTATTCTTTGGTTATTTTTTTGCAGAAGAACAAGGCAAAAAGAGTATGATATATGCAAAAGATTTACTTAGAGATAAAGAACAAGTTTTTATACATGAACACTATTTTAAAATACATACAATATATTTCTTTACATTATTAATGATAAGTCCTATTTTAGTTTATGCATTACATATATTTCCTGCCATGTATAGTATTATAGGTGGGGGTGTTATAAATGGTTTAGGACATTATCCAGAAGAGGCAAAAAACAATAAATGGATTGCACTTTTATTTTCGGGTGGTTACCATAAGTATCATCACGATAACCCATCAGATTGGTACATGCCTTTTTCGTGGTGGACAAATACATTTATTAAATTAATAAAGACCAACCAGCATTGACATTACTTGTCTAATGATATATAATGAGTAACATGAAATCAGATAAAAAGAAAGAACATTATGTGAACAATAAAGAGTTTCTAGCAGCTATGACTGAATATAGAAAACTCCGTACGGACGCTGAAGAATCAGGTGAAGATAAACCACATGTTTCAAACTACATAGGTGAATGCTTTCTAAAGATTGCAAATCATCTATCATATAGACCAAACTTTATTAACTATACATTTAGAGATGATATGATTTCTGATGGTATAGAAAACTGTCTACAATATCTTGATAATTTCAATCCAGAAAAATCAAACAATCCATTCGCATACTTTACACAAATAATATACTATGCCTTTATACGAAGAATACAGAAAGAAAAAAAACAAACTACAATTAAGAATAGATTAATCATGGAAGGAAACTATGATGATATGACTTTGAATGATGGTGAAGATAGAGAATTTAGAAATCAATTTTCTGAATTCCTACAAAGGAATGCCGACCCTAAAGATGTTCCTGTTGTTAAAAAGAAAACAACAAGAAAAAGAAAAGGCAAACTAGATAAATTTATAGAATAATATTATGAAAATAGCCCTATTGAACGATACCCATTTCGGTTGTCGTAATGATAGTCCTCATTTTATGGACTATCAGAACAGATTTTATGATGAATTGTTTTTTCCTTATATAAAGGAAAACAATATTAAACACCTAATACATTTAGGTGATGTTGTTGATAGAAGAAAATTTATCAACTATAAAGTGGCACATAACTTTCAAGAGAAGTTTTGGAAAAGACTTTATGATATGAGAATAGATACTCATATTATATTAGGTAATCATGACACCTATTATAAGAACACAAATTCAGTTAATGCACTACAACAATTAGTTACCACATTCGATGGTAAATTTGAACCTTGGATATACGAAAAACCTACAACAGTTACATTCGGCGACTTACCTATATTATTAGTGCCATGGATATGTGATGATATCTATGATGAATCTATAAAAACAATATCTGAATCACAATCACAAATTTGCATGGGTCATTTAGAAGTTAAAGGCTTCCAAATGCATAAAGGTCATTTCAATGACCATGGTCTAGAAAAAAACTTATTTAAAAGATTTGAAAAAGTAATATCTGGACACTTTCATAAAAAATCAGATGATGGTCAAATATATTATCTAGGCACACAATATCAAATAACTTGGAATGATTATGAATGTCCTAAAGGGTTTCATATATTTGATACTGAGACAAGAGAATTGACTAGAGTACCTAATCCTATCACAATATTTAAGAAGATATATTATGATGATAAGAAAACAAACTATGCTGAAGAAGATATATCAGTATATGATAAATCATTTGTTAAACTATTTGTAGTTAATAAAAACAATGAAGAAAAGTTTGATAAGTTTGTTAATCGCTTACATACAGAAATAGACTTATACGAATTAAATATCATAGATGAAGATTCATCAGATATAACATCTTCAGTTAGAGAAGACATATTAGACCAAAGTGAAGATACACTTACATTCTTAGGTAATTATGTAGAACAGATAGATACAGATTTAGATAGACAAAGATTAAAAGACTTTATCAACAAACTATATAAAGAGGCTCTAGAGTGATACATTTTAAATCTATATCATGGAAAAACTTTTTATCTACTGGTAATACACCAATAGAAATCAAATTAGATAATCACCCAACAAACTTAATTATAGGTAAAAATGGTTCTGGTAAATCTACTTTACTGGATGCTCTGTGTTTTGTACTATTTAATAAACCATTTAGAATTATTAAGAAAGAACAAATGGTAAACACCATCAATAATGGTGATTGTAATGTAACAATAGAATTTTCAGTAGGCACAAAAAACTATAAAATTATACGAAGTGTAAAACCAAACAAGTTTGAAATATACAAAGATGATGTACTAGTCAATCAGGATGCCTCAACAATTGATTATCAAAAATATCTAGAAAGAAATATAATGAAATTGAATTATCGTTCTTTCATTCAAGTTGTATTATTAGGTTCCTCATCATACGAACCATTTATGAAGATGAAATCTAGATACAGGAGAGAAGCTGTAGAAGAAATTCTTGATGTTAGAGTTTTTACTCTCATGGACTACAATTTGAGAGACCAACAGAGAGATTTGGGAAAAAGCGTCTCGGATTTACGACACTCATGCGATTTAATTGGACAGAAGGTGTTACTACAAGCGGAACATTTAAAGTCTCTAAAATCACGCATAGGAGACGCCGAGGAGAGCTCTCGTGTAAAAATAGAACAAAACAACGAGGCAGATAGACAATATAGACAAGATTTGCAGAAATTGAATGAAGATATTATAAAACAACAAGAAATTACAAAGTTAAGACCAGATGTTGATAAAAAATCAAAACAATTATCTAAGTTAGAATCTAAAATAGAAAACAATTTAGAAACACACAGAGACACATTATCATTTTTTGAAACAAATGATGAATGTCCTACCTGTACACAATCTATACCCAAAGATTTGAAATCTGAAAAAGTAGAAGAAGAAAAGAAAACAATAAAAAAATTAGAATCTGGTCTACAAGATATCATGTCAGAGATTACAAAAGTTGAATCTGAATTGACAGATATGGATATAGTATCTAAAAAGATACAAGAGATGAATATTAATGTTGCAAAAATTCATTCTTCATTAGAAGGTATTAAAAAACATTCAGATGATGTTGAATTGAATACAGCAGATGGTCAAGATTCTGATAAACTAGAACAAGAGTTAAAAGATTTGTCAGAACAATTAGATAATAATAAAACAGAATTACTTACACTATCAACAGAAAAAGATTATGTTGATGTCATTAGGGAGATACTTTCTGATAAAGGTGCTAGGGCTCAAATTATCAAGAAGTATCTTCCTATCATGAATCAGTTAATAAACAAGTATCTACAATCAATGGACTTTTTTGTATCATTTACATTAGATGAAGAATTTAATGAGACAGTTAAGAGTAGACATAGAGATACATTTAGTTATAATAGTTTTAGTGAAGGTGAAAAAATGAGAATAGACTTGGCACTTCTATTTACATGGCGTACAATTGCTAAGATGAAAAATAGTACAAATACTAATCTATTAATATTAGATGAAATATTTGATAGTAGTTTAGATGGCTCAGGTACAGAAGACTTCTTTAAGATACTAGCAACTATGTCAAATGAAAATGTTTTTATCATATCACATAAAGGTGATATATTATTTGACAAGTTTACAAATATTATTAAATTTGAAAAAGAACATAACTTTACACAATTAGAAGAGGTATAATATGACAAATGAAATAGACATAGGCAGTTTAGAAAAAAATAGAGAATTAGAATTATTACCACCTTCAGACCCTAGAGTACAAAGTGCAATTGCACCTTTTAGTGATGACATGTTAATAGAAGAAGGATTTAAAGATAGAAAAGAATTAACTGAAAAAATGTATAGTACTATGAAAAAGTATGGTGGTATAGGATTAACTTGCAACCAAGTAGGTCTACCTTTTAATTATTTTGTTATTGGTGGTCATATAGACCTCGAAGCAGGCTTGACTTTACATTGTTTTAACCCTATAATAGTATCATCAAGTGATGAAGATGTGCTTATGAAAGAAGGTTGCTTAACATTTCCTTTTATATTTTTATCTTTAAAAAGACCTAGAAAAGTCGTAGTCAAATATGAAGATGAGAATGGTGATTTAAAAGAGGCAAACTTAGATGGTATGATGAGTAGGATATTTCAACATGAATATGACCATATACTCGGTAGAAACTTTACTGAACATGCAAGTAAAATAAAACTCGATAGAGCATTTGAAAAGGGCGCTAAAAAAATGGACAAACATAGAAAAAGAATACAATCATGATGATAACATTAACAGTTATATTATTCATAATGATGGCATTTGTATTAACAATGAATCGTAGACCAGATATCTGGTATGCATTAACTCATTGGTTACGAATAAGAACATCTATGTTAAGACCTGAAGTTAGTATTGTCGAAATGATAATATTACTACTACTTGCAGTAATAGTATTTAAATTATATTTATAGATTATGAAAAAGTATGAATTTCCAAAATTAGTAATAGAAGAACACGAAGGATTTTATGTTGTTCGTGATGACCTATTAGAAGGTGGCTCTAAAAGAAGATTTGCAGATAGACTTATTCGTGAAGAAATGTCAGAAGGTGCAAATGAATTTGTTTATGGTGGATGTCCTGCAAACGGATATGCTCAAATGTCAATCACACTTCAAGCACAAGTATACGGCGCTAAGGCAACATTCTTTATGGCTAAAAGAAATATGGAAAACTTACATGATTATCAAAAACAAGCATTAGAATATGGTGCAGATATTCGTTGGGTACCTAATGGCATGTTACAAGTTACAAAGAAAAGAGCATTAGATTATTATAATGAGGACCCAGTAAATAGAAGATTACTACAATTAGGTTTAGATGATAATAGAGTACGAGAAGATATAAGAGATTTAGCAAAAAATATAGAAACAGATTATGATATTAATATAAGTGAGATATGGTCAGTAGGTTCAAGTGGTACATTAACAAGAGGATTGCAAATGGCATTTCCAGATAAAGATGTACATGTAGTATCTGTTGGACATACAATGAAACAATATGAAGTAGGTCGTGCAATATTACACATGTCAGATTTAAAATTTACACAAGAAGTAAAAGAAGAAGACATGCCACCATTTCCTAGTGTACCTACTTATGACGCTAAGGCATGGAAAGTTATGAGAGAACATGCAAAACCAGGTTCGTTATTTTGGAATGTAGGCAAATGAGTTTATATCAAATAGAACAAAGACAATCTAAGACTACTAGAATTTTAGTCTATCCAAATATTACATTTGCAAAAGACTTAGAGAAAGATAGTTATATACAAGTTATTAAAAAACAAATAACATTACTAAATGAGATTCGTGATGACTTGTGGTTTTATTTAATCTTACCTAAAGAAGTACCTAGTTTAGTATTTGATAATGTTACACAATTAATAGTTTACTTACCTACACATTCACCTACAATGAGAGCTCACTTTGATACAGAAGCAATTAAAAAAGTTTTACCTAGAGAATATGATTTTGATTTAGTCATGTGTCATTTACCAGAACATGCATATGATTTAAAAAATGTTTTATTTAATAAGACCCACCATTTACCTAAGTTTTTTGGATATGCACACTGGTTTGATTTTAAAGAAGTTGTAAACTGGCAGATGGATAGTTTCAACAAAAGTATGATAGGTTTATTAGAATATGATAAGTGTTATATAAACACACAACATCAAAAAGAAATGGTCTTGAAACAAGCAGAAGAAATTTTTAATAGTGATACATTGTATAAGTTATCAAACATATTAGAAGTTCAACATATAGGAGTTGATGGTAAAGACATAGTATCAGAGATTAATAAAACTCCAGAAAAAATAATTGTATTTAATCATAGACCAGAAACATATAAAAACTATAAACAGTTTCTAGAAATTACAGATGAATTATATAAACAAAGACAAGATTTCAAAGTATGGGTGCCACTTGCAAGTAAACCTGATAGAGAATATATTACAGTAGAAAAGGGTGATAAAGATTTTTATTATAAAAAACTTCAAGAGTGTTGTGTAGGATTTTCACCCAAACAAGCATATGGTGGTTGGTCAGTTGCAACAACAGATGGCATGATGAATGGTGTACCTTATATAATGTATGATGAAATGTATTATGAAGAATTAAATGCTGAAGCAGATTTTTTTAGAAGTGATGTAGTCGCAATAGATTTACTAAACAAGTATTTGAATAATACAAAATATCGTAACAAAATGGCAGAACAGGCTAAGAGTTGTGTACTAAATGATTTAGTTTATAAAGATTCAATACAATTAATGAGTATGTATATTGACAGTCTAGTTGATAAATTACCTATGGTAGGTGAAACAGAAAAAGTTGATGAGATAATTGAATGGATTAAAAATGAAGGAATAATATCTAAGAAAAATCTAATAGATAGATTAAATTGGGGTGTTGGAATAAAGTTTACACAATATAGGCGTAGGCTCTTGACAAACCCAAATATATATGATACTATAAGTGAATACCCTAACTATTGTTGGAGACCAAAGTGATGGCAAATAATGAATGTATAATGGATGTTCTTGATAGATTTAAAAAGAAAGGTTTTCCATATTACTCTACTGATACAAAATGGCGAAATGATAAGTTTAATGTATTGATGAATACAAAACTTGAAACCATCATAGACAGAAGACAAAATATCATAGGTCAAAATCCTAATGGTCTATCACTTGCATGGTCTTATATGGAACATGCTTGGGCAATTAAATGTGGTAAGATGAGAACACCAATGGAAATTTGGGAAGATGAAGAACATCTAAAGAAAGGTATTAATAAAATACTATCAGGCACATTTTTTACAAAAAGAGAACATTACGAAATATCAGATTCAGACATGAGGTCAATGTTGAGAAGATATTCCGGCACACAAATGGTATCTAACTTTAGACCTACAGCTGCAGCCGCAATGTATAATATATTTGTAGATAGAGATTCTATTCTTGAAGGCACAACAGCAGGAACAGTTTGGGATCCTAGTATGGGTTATGGTGGTAGATTACTCGGTGCTATTTTAGCAGGTGTCAATTATATTGGTACAGACCCATGCATACCTACATATCAAGGATTAGAAAAGATTAGAGATGAATATGGTCATCAAGATAAAAAATATGACTTACTTAGACAAGGTAGTGAAACATTTATACCAGATGAAGAAAGTTTAGACTTTGTATTTACAAGTCCACCTTACTTTGGTTGGGAAGCATATGGTGATGAACCAGAACAATCAAGTATTAAGTTTGATACATCTGAAGTATGGAAAGAAAAGTTTTTAAAACAAACAATTAAAAATGCACATAGAGGATTAAAGAAAGGTAAGTTTCTTGCATTGAATGTTGCAAACACAAAACAATATAAAACATTTGAAGAAGACACAGTTCAACTTGCAATTGAATCCGGTTTTAAACATACAGATACATGGTGGTTATCTTTATCAACACAACAAGGTAAAGTAGAACAAGG
>Ga0209709_10001489_pt1 | contig 21638 bp, 19 predicted proteins | sample ArcticOcean_MG_C_2_FD_187435 | JGI IMG/M metagenome (GOLD analysis project Ga0209709, IMG submission 187435) | Marine microbial communities from western Arctic Ocean - ArcticOcean_MG_CB4_136 (SPAdes) (version 2) | ecosystem: Environmental > Aquatic > Marine > Oceanic | place: Arctic Ocean...
CATTAATAACAAGCCCATGCCCCTGATCTTCTTCTAAAAGTCTAGACATTAAAGAAGCTTGTTGATTGAAATGACCTGCATCATAACCTGGGTCTAAAGAAAGATTCAAACCATCTTTAAAATAGAATCTTGTGTAATCTATTTCTGTATCCCCCTCATAGAGTTTAAGGATAAGTTCAAAAGAGTCTTCTACTATATCACCAGCGATAAAATCATCTGTCCCAGAAACTGTCTGCATTGCCTCTGTAAAAGAGACATTATCTGAACTTGTATTGTCAGAGGCTACCATAAATCCTTGACCTGGTGCTATATAAGTTGCTGAACTACTATTATTATACACGGTATATCCACTTCCATCTGCATCATAGCCATAAACTGCTTCATAAGTGTCATGTAATTTAGTAGTGTTAACGTCAATAAAATTATTAGTACTATGCGCTGGATAATTAGCATTTATAAAAGAAGGAAATGGATTAGCAATTAAGGACCATCTTCTTCCTGTCCCTGAATTAGCAGCATCGTTGTCAATAATTGATTGGGTTTGATCTGTGGTTGGTATAGTTCCAGTGAAAGCTAAAGTAGCTCCACTATCTGTTCCCATTTGATAGCCTTTCCCTATATCAAAATTACCTGCAGCTCCAATAGTAGAAGTAGTATAATTAGTCCAATTATCAGTAGCATTATCATAATATCCAATAGCATATTGATTAGAACCTGCACCTCCACCAGTGGCTAATGGTGATCCATTTGTTGAAGCAAAAGAACTAATGGATAGTCCGTCAACAGGAGAACCTATTAAATCCCATTCTCCAGATCCAACGGCATTGACATATCTATTATAAATGATATTTCCTGAAGCATCACCTGCAACTTTAATTGATGGAAAAACATTAGAAGCTGAATTTAAGTTTACTGTACCACTACTATTTGTAAAGTCATCAGTAAGAGTTAATGAACCAGTAGAATTTATATCTAGTATAGCACCTGACTTTATTGTTATATCTTCTAAGGATACATCAGTTGTTATATCTGGATCATTAGTTACATTTACAATAACTGGTGATCTACCTGAAACTGGAACTATGTTTTCACTCCAGTTTGCAGCGAGTGCCCAAGCTGTGCTAGATGAACCATCCCAAGTATTTGCATGTTCATAGGCTCCTAAATCATCCGCCTGACCCTGAGGTTTTGTTAGATCATTCATGTCATCTGAGGGAGCATATGTTGAACTAGCAACATCAATTGCGGGTGATCCACTTTGAAGCGTATAATCATCGTTTGCAATATCTGTAAATTGAGGATTACTAGTTGAGTTCGTTCCACTTAGGGTAGCACTTCCTTGTACACCATAGTTCAAATTTATCCCAGTTACAAAGTAAATATCTCTAGCTGACCCTGATCCAGCTGAACCATCAGTTGTGTTTCTTATTATTGAATTTCTCATATTTACTGTTCCATAAAGTGCAGAAACAGCACCATAGTTACTTGTATCATATTGCGTATTTCCTTCAATTGTACAATTATTAAATGTTGAAGAGCCACCGTCATTCATCCAATTAGTATGAGCTCCAGAGTAACCACGAGCAACATTTTCGTGGAATAGACAATTATTAAATGTCACTGTACAACTTCCATTTCCTTTTGTAGCACCACCATTTCTCCCTACCTGGTATGAAGCGGTAGAACCTGCTTTGTTATTTCTAAAAATTGTTGAATTTATTGTCGAAGTAGAGCCAGTATAAAATTCAATTGCACCCCCATCACCAGAAGTTCCGTTAGTTATATTCCCGTCAAATATAGCGTTGTTAACTACAAAACCTGTTTTAGAAGTACCAACAATAATTGCACCTCCTCCACAAGATCCATTTGTAGTACAAGAAGATGCAACTCCATATTCTTTTATTTGAAGATTTTGAATAGTTGTGTTATTTGCCGAAATAGTTGCAAACCTTCCATTCAGATCACCATCAAATATTGTTTGACTAGATCCAGCCCCTGAGATGGTTATGTTTGATCTAGATATAGTTAAATCTTCTTCAGTATAGGTTCCAGCTCCTACATTTATTGTAACACCTGTACCATCGTCAGAAACACTTAAAGCCTTAGCTAAAGTGGCAAAAGGAGCGCCTGAAGTTAAACCATTATTTGAATTTGACCCTGAATCATCTACATAATAATCAGTTATACCATTAGGTGTATATGCTGTAACCTCAATATTGTCTAAGGCACCATCACTTGCCCAACCTCTACTATTAAGTGTAAACCAAATTTGAACACTTTTACCATCGTAAGCTGAAAGATCAACAGTTTGGCTATACCAAGTATTACTACCTGAATTTAGACCAGCATCATTTGTCCATAAAGCACTACTCCATTGTGAATCTGTTACATTATAAACATATAAAGCCATTTGAGCAGAACCAGCATTGGGGGTAGAAGCTCCCTCGCCCCAATTGTGATAATTAAATGAAATTGATGCTTCAGTTTTTCCGCTAAAATCATAATTACAGCTAAGCTCTGCATCATCACCATCTACTTCTCCTTCTGATGAATTACCTGTAGATCCAGAAGTTTCAACAAAAACATAATAACTACCTGCTTGTGCAGCTGTAGGACCAGTACCAGTAGATGGAGTACTTCCAGAATTCCTTTCCCATAAAAGCTCAGAAGCAACCCAAGCGCCATCAGTTCTTGTAACCCATTTTGAATTAACATCAGATGCTGTTGTGCTTATATCAGAAGAACTTTCAAATGTGGTTGTATGTGGAAAACTTGTGATTTGAGAAAATCCACAAAAAAATAAAAAGAATAAAACTAGTGATAATATGTAATTTTTTTTCATTATAAATATTTTAAAAATTAGCTATATCTATATAGTTAACTTTTAAACTTATAAAAAAAAATGAGAAATCCTATTAGCTTTCGTGAGCTAGCAATGTGTTTTTCAGCAACATAGCTATTGTCATTGGACCAACACCACCAGTAACAGGGGTAATATAACTTGATTTTTTAGATACGTTTTCATAGTCAACATCACCAACAATGTTCTTTAAAGACCCATCTGGAAATGCGTTAGAATTCAAATCCTTTAAAGATTTCAATCAAATTTTTGAGAAGTAGTTAATTTTACTTAAACTATCTGAATTAAAAGAAGAGGGCTTAAAATAAGTAATAAATATAAAATTTAATTGCTAATTATAATAGGGAATTAATAAAATCAAATTTAGGATTTGATAATTCCTTAATTAATTTAAAATAATCATCTTGCCAAAATTCAGTTTTGTAATTATATTTCATTTTTGTTTTTTCGAAATTGACAACTGAAGAATACTTCTCAATCAACAATTTATATTTTTTGTGGATAGCTTTGTAAATATCTATCACTGAACTATTATCCGTAATAACAGTATATAAACTTGGGTAGTTGTATTTGGCATGAATCAAATATTCTTTAATCCATAAGTCAAACTCATAAAATGCAGTCATCTCACTTTGTAAATTCATTACCCATTCATTCAAATAATCATTTGGATAAATTTCTTTATAAACAGATAACATATCGAAATCAAATTTAGAACCATGATAGTAAGCATTAAATTCATTTAATAAACCAATTAGTCCTTCACCTTGGGTAGAATTATTACCTAAAATATAGGTATCATACCTGGAGGTAATTAATGACTTGGGGATAACATTCTGTAAATCTGATGAGGGAAATACTTTACCTTTAAAAACACTGACATAATCAATTTCTTCTGAAATGTAAAAGTAAGACCCTATGTCCCGGAAATCATGAGGTACATGATTTGTTTTCATTTCTTTATAAAAATATGAACTAGTTAGTCCGTGACATATTTCATGAACGTTTGTACCCATTGAATTTAAGGTTGTTTTTTTGGAAGAAAGATCAAGATAGAAATAGGCATCAGAACTTTTAGTAGTAGAAGTAACACTCCCTCCTGGACTTGCATATGATAATTTTTGAGGTAAATCACTATACATTTTTAATATATTATAAGCTTCAGTTGAATTATTTTTCATTTTAGTTAATATCCAATCAAGATTACTTTCTTGAGAGTATGAAACAAAAGAAATTAATAAAGCAAGTGTATATAGTAGTTTTTTCATAATGTTTAGTTTATTCACACCAACAATTTACAAAATTTAGTTTTTACTTAAATTATCTGAAGAAGATAACGTTGGTTTAAGCTGGGTGATGGTTTAGTTATTAAACCTTTTAAGTTGAGTGACAGTAAATGACCATTCTGGAGTTACTATATCTTTAAATTCATCTAAAGCATACCATACTCCACCAGTTTCGGGATTAATTAAAATATGCGTTTCTTGGGCTGGCATATAGCTCTGGCTTAACATAAACATTTTATTGTTATTAGTTTTGTTAACAACTACATCTACCACATTAATCGCGTGACCATAACTCCCCTGATTACTTTTAATGAAAAAATCACCTGGCCTAATATCTTTTATGTCAACAGAAAAAGAATCGTACTTATCAATAGATTCAGTGTTAGACCACATCCAAATTTTTTCTATCCATTTATTAAAAGTTTCTGGATTATCTGTTAAAGTATTATTCCTTAATGCTAATGAAACCTTACTCCCATTCACTACATAATAATGAGTAATAAAGTCCAAATAATTTGCCTCATAACCACTTAAAAAAGTATAGTGTAGTTTATCTTTAAGGCCATTTGTATACAAGTAGTTCCCTCTCATGTACAAAACAGCATCTGCACATTGATGTAAATCTTGTTTTCCAATATCATAATCAAAAACAGCATCCCAAATATTGTCATTGTATTTTTGCTCACCATCGTAATATTTAACAATGTTATTTTTCTTAAGCGGGAATTCTCTCAAAAACTTTGAATAACCATCATTATAAGCCCTTTCATATCCTTCCGGTGGGTTGTATTTTGTTTCAATAGTCTTCTGCCCAAACGAGCTAAAAGAAACAAGTAAAGCAAGTGTAAATAGCAGGTTTTTCATAATTTATGTATTGTTAATTATATTAATAACTTAATTCCAACACTAATTATTGCATTAACTATCTAGAAGAAGAAGATATGCCCAGAGTTTAGACTAACATGATCTATTGAAAAAAATAAGCTAAAACACAAAAAATTAAAATAACAGAAACAATACCTATTAATATATTTTTTGCTTTTTTATCAGACATACTGTCTTTGTCATAATTACCTCCACTACCATCGCCTATATTTCCATTTTCAAAATTCATATATAAAATTTAAATATTATTATTTAAGAAATGCTTGAAGAGTATTTTTCAAAAGCATAGCTATAGTCATTGGACCAACACCACCAGGAACAGGAGTTATATAACTTGCTTTTTTTGAGACATTTTCATAATCAACATCGCCTACAATTTCGTAACCTTTTTCAGAGTTATCCTTAACTCTTGTTATTCCAACATCCACAATAACTACCCCCTCTTTTACCATATCCTCAGTAACAAAATCTGGCGAACCTAGTGCTGAAATAATTATATCTGCCTGAAGAGTCAGTTCTTTTATGTTTTTGGTTCTACTATGCGCTAAAGTAACTGTAGAGTTTCCAGGGTTAGACTTTCTACTCATAAGTATACTAACGGGTCTACCAACAATATCTGATCTTCCAATAACAACAGTGTGTTTTCCAGAGGTCTCTACATTATACCTGTCTAAAAGCTCCATAATTCCATATGGTGTAGCTGAAATAAATGTTGGTAAATTAAGCGCCATCTTGCCGAAATTAGTAGGATGAAAACCATCAACATCTTTATCTGGATCAACAGCCATTAATATTTTCTGAGAATCTATATGTGACGGAAGCGGTAATTGAACAATATAGCCATCAATAGCATCATTTTCATTAAGCTCTTTTACCTTCAAAAGCAACTCGGACTCAGAGATTTTATCAGATAATTTTATAAGAGTTGAATTAAAACCTACTCTTTTACAAGCTTTAACTTTACTACCTACGTATGTTAAGCTAGCACCATCCTCTCCGACGATAACAGCAGCTAAATGAGGAGGCCTTGATCCTTTAGAAACTATTTCTTTTACAGAAACAGCTATCTCATCTTTAATTTCACCGCTTGTTTTTTTACCATCTAAAATTATCATAAAATATATCTTATTTTTTCATGTTTTGCATCATCTGCATCATCTTATTAGCTCCACCACCTTGCATCATTTTCATCATTTTACTCATTTGAGTAAATTGTTTTAATAGTTGGTTTATCTGCTGAACAGAAGTGCCTGAACCTTTACCAATACGATCTTTTCTTGACTTATTAATTAACGAAGGAACAGATCTTTCTTTTGGAGTCATAGAGCCAATCATAGCCTCAATGTGTTTAAACGAATCATCATCAATATCAACATCTTTTAACATTTTACCTGCACCAGGAATCATTCCTACCAAATCCTTCATGTTACCCATTTTCTTGATTTGATGAATTTGCTTAAGGAAATCATCTAAGCCAAAGTTATTTTTTGCTATTTTTTTCTGAATTCTTCTTGCTTCTTTTTCATCAAATTGGTCTTGAGCTCTTTCTACAAGCGAAACCACATCTCCCATCCCCAGTATTCTATCCGCCATTCTAGAGGGATAGAAAACATCAATAGCTTCCATTTTCTCGCCTGTACCAATAAATTTAATCGGTTTATTTACAACTTGCTTTATAGAAAGTGCAGCACCTCCTCTAGTGTCTCCATCTAATTTAGTTAGAATAACTCCATCAAAATCTAAGACCTCATTAAAGGATTTAGCAGTATTTACAGCATCTTGGCCAGTCATTGCGTCGACAACAAATAAAATCTCCTGTGGGTTAACTGCCTTTTTGATATTTGAAATTTCTTTCATCATTAGCTCATCAATAGCTAATCTACCCGCAGTATCTATTATTATTAAGTTATGTCCATTAGACTTAGCGTGAACTATTGCTGCCTGAGAAATAGAAACAGGGTCTTTATTCTCTTTATCGCTATAAACATCAATACCTAATTGATCTCCTAAAACCTGAAGCTGCTCAATTGCCGCTGGCCTGTAAACATCACAAGCAACTAATAACGGTTTCTTGTTTTTCTTTTTTTGTAAGTAGTTCGCAAGTTTACCAGAAAAAGTAGTTTTACCAGAGCCTTGCAGACCAGACATCAAAATTATCGAAGGACTACTATCTAAATTAAGTTCTGACTCATCCCCACCCATGAGCTCAGAAAGCTCATCTTTAACAATTTTAACCATTAACTGACTAGGCTTCAAATCAGTCAAAACATTCTGACCTATAGCCTTTTCTTTAACTCTAACAGTAAATTCCTTGGCGATCTTAAAATTAACATCTGCATCTAACAACGCCCTACGAACTTCTTTTAATGTCTCTGCAACATTAATTTCTGTTATTCTACCGTGCCCCTTTAATACTTGAAGCGCTTTGTCAAGTTTATCACTAAGGTTATTAAACATATAAAGTTTTTATTTTATGAACATCAAATTTAATAATTTATAGAATATATATACTTAAATAATTCTATAATTTCTTTCTAAATAAATTAAACATAACAATGACGTGTGGAAAAGTGATTGCAGCTAAAAAAGAGAAAAATAAAGAGATAAATAATTTATCATCATTAACTATGTAGTAAAGCAGAAATAAGGAAACTATTGAAGTTAACCAGTACAGAGCAGAATTCTTTAAATACAATAAAGCGTTTTCTTTATTAAAGTCATTGTGAAGTTCTATAATTTGATCTTTTAAAGAGGGTATAGAATGCCAAATAATAAAATAGATTGCAAATCCAGCAATGAGCGAAGCAATATTAAATATCACGAACAAAATCAATAGTAATACACACTCCTCAAAAAACTTAAAGGATATCAAACCTTTATAGTACATTAAAAAAGACAGCAGAATTGTTAAAATAAAAGAGGTGTATAGCAAGTACTCTATAGATTCAATTGTAACAAAAACGCTAGTAATTTCATTAACGATCATAATAACTTCATCTGGATTACTAAAAAAAATCATGGCGAATATCAACATACCATAAGAAGTATAATACAGCTGCAAGAGATGGTTTTTAGTACTACTTTTAGATATAAAATGTTGCTCTCCAAAATGATACGAACTAAATATAACAAATAGACTTAGCGCAGCAAATGGAATAAAATAAAATAAAACAGCTACTGATCCCACCATAGCAACATAAGTTGAAAAAATAGCAAAACTTGAAATATTCAAATTAGATCTAAGGCTATGACTCACAAGCATAATATCATTAGAGCCATGTAATATTCCAATTGTAAGGATCATAATGTATGCAATATTAGATTCAATCAAAGGACTAATTTGAGTGGATAGCCATAAAGCGAAAAATGAACTTACTATTGAAAAATTATATAGCTCTTCATTATTATTCATTTTTTTTAATTTTAATTTAAATTATTTTTTGCGAGAATATTAATTTGAAGAAAAATACAACAAATTTTGAAATAATAGGGTTTATAATCATCTATGAAACATTGATAAAATATTCGTAAGATCTTATTATTCAGATTATTAATTACATAAATAATCGCAACTGTTATAATAATTTGCTAACTTACAGACTACTAACTAATAAAAATTAAAATAAAATGGACAAATTAATTAATCAATTACTTGACTCTCCAAAGATGGTTAGCGACAAGCTACCTTGGAATAACTGGAACTCTTGTATAGAGGAATCTGAAGACAGCATCGCAGGATGGATCGGTAAATTATTCAATATAGGAGCATTTGCTTTTCTCGTAATGGCTATATCGACAATATTAAGCCCTTTCTGGACCGGCGGTTTTGTTGGTGGTTTTGATGGAAATGACTTCGTAGAAACATTAGGCATGCTATTAGGTATGGTGTTATGGGTTTATGCAGCTTTCCCAATTTCTCAAATTATTAGAAATGTTGGAAGTAATCTTTCAGATTCAAAAAGTAATATTATTAATTTCATATTTCATGAAGTTCCTATAGCACTTATAAAGACAGCTGGTTATATACTAGCAATGGTTGGATTATTTTCAGCAATTGCAGGTTTAATTGGGTTCGTAACAACCTTAGATTTAGGAGGATTCGTTTCTACTGATGGGTTATTAGTAGCAGCCAATATTGGAGTCACTGCATTAGTTGCACTAATTTCTGTATTCGCTGAATTACCTGGTGTAGCTACAATACTTGTAGATACATTGGCGGAAGTATCAATGATGCCAGAATTTGGTGAAGCGTGGACTATGGTTGGTGCAGAATCAGTATTCGGTGCTTTTGTAGCTGTATTATTTACCTTGGTTAATTTATATATAAATGTGGTTATATTCAAATTTGTATATGGATTATTATCTACTTTAGTTAATTGGGTAAAAAGCCCATACCTACCGTTTAAATCACTATAATAAGTTTTAAATAATATTAAAAAAAGACCTCAAGTTGAGGTCTTTTTTTTTGATTAAATTTTAAAAAATCGAGTAGTTATATTTTATTGCTTCTACAAAACTAGATTATATAATTTGTGAAACTTGCAAAATATAGTTACTTTAGCTAATTAACAATAACCCTTAATAAAAAAACTATGAATTATTTTAACTTATTATTAGCAGTGGTTGTTCCTAATGATGCTACAGGATTTACATTCTGGCTAGGAACTATGGCTATGATGGCTGCTTCTGTGTTTTTCTTCTTATCAATGAATAACGTTGATAAAAAATGGAGAACATCATTATTAGTATCAGGATTAATTACATTTATCGCTGCAGTACATTACATGTACATGAGAGATGCTCATGCTGATGGAGGCAGTACTACAGTATTTAGATATGTAGATTGGATTTTAACTGTTCCATTAATGTGTGTTGAGTTTTACTTAATACTTAAAGTTGCTGGAGCTACTAAATCGCACATGTGGAAATTAATTTTCTTTTCACTTGTAATGTTACTTGGAGGTTACTTCGGTGAAATGATTCCTCCTACTATGGATGCTAATGGAGTAGCTGTAATGGTAGATGGAGTAGCTAGTGATGGTGCTGGTTTTCTTGGATTAAACGCTTGGCAATGGGGATTAGTTTCTGGACTTGCGTATTTCTATATTGCATATGAAGTGTGGTTAGGATCACTTAGAAAATTAGCTGAATCAGCTGGTGGAAATGTATTATCAGCTCATAAAATGTTATGCTGGTTCCTTCTTGTTGGATGGGCAATTTATCCTTTAGGATATATGGCTGGAACTGACGGATGGTACGACGGAATTGAAGCATACCTTCCTGCTATGGATGTTATTTATAACATTGGTGATGCTGTTAACAAAATCGGATTTGGTCTTGTTGTATACAGTTTAGCTGTTAAAGAATCTTAATTTAGATTTAAAAAATAATTACAAAAAAGGCTACACATTGTGTAGCCTTTTTTTTATACAATAAACTCTCTTACATTTTTTGAACAACACCAATACCTAACAGCTCTAAAGCATTTTTTATAGTAAAGGATACTGCTTTTGACAACTGTAATCTAAACATTTTTCTATCCTCAAAAGAAGTTTTAAGAATTGGTGAAGAATGGTAGAACGAATTAAACACCTTAACTAAATCATATAAGTAGTTAGCAATTAAAGCAGGGCTATGAATATTAGCAGCTTTTTGAATTGTATCTGGAAACATCAGTAGTTGTTTTATTAAATCTTTCTCTATAGGATCCACTTTTCCGTTATAATTCTCAGCACTAACTTTATCAATCTTTCTTAAAATAGCCTGAATCCTCACATAGGAGTACTGAATGAAAGGACCTGTATTACCTTGAAAATCAACAGACTCTTTAGGGTCAAATAAAATCCTCTTTTTAGGGTCTACTTTCAAAATAAAATATTTTAAAGCACCCTGACCTATCAACTCGTATACCTTCTTTTTTTCATCTTCATTTAGGTCACCTAACTTTCCTAATTCTAAGGAAATATCTCTTGCGGTAGTTGTCATTTCATGTAGTAAATCATCTGCATCCACCACGGTACCTTCCCTACTTTTCATCTTTCCGCTAGGAAGGTCTACCATTCCATAGCTTAGATGAAATAAATTATCAGACCAATCAAAGCCTAACTTTTTAAGTATTAGAAATAATACTTTAAAATGGTAGTCCTGTTCGTTACCAACAGTATAAACCATTGAGTTTATATTAGGATAATCTTTAACTCTTTGAATTGCAGTACCGATATCTTGCGTCATATAGACAGCTGTTCCATCCGATCTTAAAACAATTTTTTCATCTAAACCATCCTCTGTTAAATCACACCAAATACTTCCATCTTCTTTCTTAAAAAAAACATTTTCTGTAAGGCCTTGTTTTATAAATTCTTTACCCAATAAGTAAGTATCACTTTCATAGTAATAATTGTCGAAATCTACACCAAGGGTATTATAGGTTTGCTTAAAACCTTTATAGACCCAAGCATTCATAGTCTTCCATAATTTAACTACATCCTTATCTCCTGCTTCCCACTTTAAAAGCATTTCTTGGGCTTCAAGTAAAATAGGAGCATTTTTTTTAGCATGCTCTTCACTCTTACCATCCTCTAAAAGTGTTTTGATCTCATTTTTATATTTCTTATCAAATAAAACATAATAATTACCAACTAACTTATCCCCTTTTAAAGATGCTGACTCAGGTGTTTCGCCTTTACCAAACTTAGTCCAAGCAACCATACTCTTGCATATATGAATACCTCTGTCATTAATTATTTGTGTTTTTAATACATTTCTACCAGAAGCTTTCAATATTTGAGAAACACTATACCCTAATAAATTGTTACGAATATGGCCTAAATGAAGAGGTTTATTAGTGTTCGGTGAAGAGTATTCCACCATAGTATAATTACTGGAAGTTGATTTTACAAAACCAAAATCACTTTTGTCTTTTATGGAATTAAACTGATCTAAATAATAATCATCTGAAACAACAATATTTAGAAAACCCGATACAACATTAAAAGATGTAAATGAGTTTTTACCATCAATTATATACTCCCCTAGCTTATTAGCAAGCTCCATTGGGCTTGTTTTAATGGATTTTAACAAAGGAAATACCACAATTGTTAAGTCTCCTTCAAAGTCACTTCTAGTGGGCTGAATTTCAACATTATTTATGTTTACTTGGTACAAAGTATCAATTGCTTTTATTGCAATAGACTTTAATACAGATTCAATATTCATTTCATTCATTATAACTATAAATATAACATATTAATAATTCTATTTTACTTTAGGTAAAAACACTTCTGCCATCATACATCTAGCACTTCCTCCACCATAAGCTTCAATTGTATTAAGTGAACTAAATACTATTTTAGCATATTTATTTATACTATTCATTTGAGGATCAGTCAACACGTTATATGCTGACTCACTCATAACTAATACTGGTTTATTATTTCTATCAATCAATTGCAGCATATTTCCTGCAAAAGAATTTACTTGATTTTCAGAAATTTCTATAATTTCTTTCCCATCATCTATCAAATGAGAGATTACGCTTTTTCTTTGCTTTTTATCATCAATGCAGTCTAGACATATAACAACAAAATCATCCGCGACACACATCATAACATTCGTATGATAAATTAACTCTCTATTGCTTTTAACGGTTTGATAAGCGTTGAAAATCACTGGAGTATACTCAAAGTCTTCACAAAACTCAATTAACAAGTCTTCATTAGATCTTTCAGAAACTGCACAATAAGCTTTTCTATTCACTCTATCTAAAACAACACTTCCTGTACCTTCTAAAAAAATACTTGATTCTTCTGCTGAAGAATAGTCAATAATATTATTAATTAAGTAATGGTTTTTTTCAACCCATCCAATTACATCTTCTCTTCTTTCTTGTCTTCTGTTTACAGCGAACATAGGGAATAAAGCCAAATCACCATTTGAATGAAATGAAATCCAGTTATTTGGAAATATAGAATCTGGAGTTTCAAACTTATTATCATCTTGAAAGACAATAACATTAACACCAATAGACCTAAGTTTTAGAACTAAATTATCAAATTCAGACTGAGCATTTAGATTAATTTGAGCTGAATTATTATTGGATTCAAGAATTTTTTGATAATGATTATTAATCGCTGTTTGCACATTGTAATTAAATGCAACAGGCCTTATCATCATAATTGTATTTGTACTTTGTTTATTCACAGTTAAATTAGTTTCTTATTAAAGGCATCGTTGAGCATCTCAACAACCCTTCTTGCTTAGCTATTTCTGAATATTTAATCTCCTCTACCTTAAACCCATTTGAATTTAACCATTTATTGAGTCTGGAAAAGTTTTTTTCTGAAACAATCACATTTTCAGAAATTGAAAATACATTACAATTCATTTTGTACATTTCTTCCTTTGTGGTTTCAAATATATTTTCTTTTCCAAAAAAATCAACCAACCACTCATACTCATCTTTAATTAAAAACCCACCTGAATATAAAATCGCTTTATTGTTTCCAATAGGCTGAAAACAACAGTCTAAATGAAGAGCATTTTCCTTTGGTGAAGTATTTGACTTTCTTAATTCAAAGCTTTTAATGATTTTTTTAGGAAAAAGCTCTCTTAATGCATTAACAGCATTCATGTTTGTTCTAGCTGTTATGTAATTAGAATAATCTTTACCACTATAAACTCCAATAAAAATATGCTCATTACAAAGTATAACATCACCACCTTCAATATGGCAATCATGATTAAGTCTAATTATATTTTCTGCAGCTATTTGATCTATTATGTGATTAATTGCAGGTAATTCTGAAGACCTGTTATCAATCATGTTAGATAGAATAATTTTATCTTCAATAACAAATGAAATATCTCTAGTAAATATCTGATTATAATCAGTTATTTCTCTAGGCCTGTATACTCTTACATTGTGTTTCTTTAAAATATTTTCAAATGAGCTTAACTCAGCAATCATTTCCTTCTCAGTTGGGTAGGTACCGTTTAATATATGCTCTTTACTCTTTGGGTCGTAGCAATCTTCAATATCTGGGGTTGGGCCATTTGAAACAGCAGAACCTAAAATTACAGATTCTAATTTAGAAGTCTCATTGTTAATATTAATTTTTAACATATGTAAATATACTAAGAAAGATATCTATATCTATCTGTTAGATATTGGGGAATACACTCTGTGATTCTCTCCTATATAAACTTGTCTTGGTCTACCAATAGGTTCATTTCGAAGTCTCATTTCTCTCCATTGAGCTATCCATCCAGGTAATCTTCCTAGAGCAAACATTACAGTAAACATATCCGATGGAATTCCCATTGCTCTATAAATTATACCTGAGTAAAAATCAACATTTGGATATAAACTTCTGTCAACAAAATATTTATCACTCAAAGCTTCTTTTTCAAGTCCTTTAGCGATATCTAAGATTGGATCAATTACTCCGAGATCATTTAATACTTCGTCGGTCGTAACTTTAATTATTTTTGCTCTTGGGTCGAAACTCTTATAAACTCTGTGACCAAAACCCATTAATCTAAATGGATCTTCTTTGTCCTTGGCTTTTTGCATGTACTTTTTTGTATCTCCTCCATCTTCATTAATTGATTCTAGCATTTCTAAAACTGCTTGGTTTGCTCCACCATGAAGAGGACCCCATAAAGCAGAAATTCCAGCAGAGATTGAAGCAAATAAACCAGCGTGTGATGAACCTACAGTTCTAACAGTTGAAGTAGAGCAGTTCTGTTCATGGTCAGCATGAAGGATTAAAAGTTTATTCAAAGCTGTTACAAGTATTGGATTTTGAACATATTGTTCATTAGGCTTATTAAACATCATTTTCAAAATGTTCTCTACATAACCTAAAGAGGAATCGCCATAATCTAACGGTAATCCATTCTTTTTTCTAAAAGTCCAAGCTACTAATACTGGTATTTTTCCTAAGACTTTAACAATTGTATCGTAAAGTTCAGTTTTACTTCTGTTGTAATCAATATTATTTGAACTTGGGTTAAATGCCGTTAAAGCACTCGTTAATGAGGATAAAATACCCATTGGATGAGCTGACTTTGGAAAAGCATCTAGTATTTTCTTCACATCATCATCTACAATACTTTCGCTTTTAATATCATCATGAAATTTAGTGTACTCGTCTTTTGTCGGAAGGTTTCCGAAAATAAGTAAATACGCAACTTCTAAAAAACTAGCGTTGTTTGCTAAATCTTCAATAGAATAACCTCTGTATCTTAAAATACCTTTCTCACCATCTAAATACGTGATTTTACTCTCACATGATGAGGTGTTCTTAAAACCTGGATCAATAGTGGTAATACCACCTGTAAGCGATCTTAAGTTTTTAATATCTATTGATAGTTCGTTTTCAGAACCTAAGACAAGAGGGAAATCAAATTCCTGATTCTTTATAAGAAGGGTAGCTTTGTTTGACATTAAGTTTTTAAGTTAAGGAATGCAAAAGTACGAAATATCCATGAATTATTAAAAAATAATAATACTACAACTTAAACGCGCTAGCTTTTGGGTATACAGCTCTAGAACCTAACTCTTCTTCAATTCTAAGTAGTTGATTATATTTAGCCATACGATCACTACGTGATGAAGAACCTGTTTTAATTTGACAAGTAGTAAGTGCTACAGCTAAATCAGCAATCGTATTATCTTCAGTTTCACCAGATCTGTGTGACATGACTGAAGTAAAACCAGCATTCTGAGCCATTTCCACAGCTTTTATTGTTTCTGTTAAACTACCTATTTGGTTAACTTTAATTAAAATTGAATTAGCTATTTTTTCATTTATTCCCTTAGATAATCTTTCTACATTTGTAACAAATAAATCATCTCCAACTAATTGAATTTTATCACCAATCAATTCTGTTAAGTATTTCCAACCATCCCAATCGTTCTCATCCATACCATCTTCAATAGAAATAATTGGGTATTTAGAAGCTAAACTTGCTAAATAATCAGCTTGTTCTTTACTTGATCTAACTTTCCCTTGATCACCTTCAAATTTCTTGTAGTTGTATTCATTATTTTCATAGAATTCTGCCGCAGCACAATCTAAGGCTATCATTATCTCTTTTCCAAAAGTATATCCTGCATTTTTTACAGCAAATGCTATTGTATCTAAAGCATCTTCAGTACCGTCTAAAACAGGTGCAAAACCACCTTCATCTCCGACAGCAGTACTTAATTTTCTATTTTTTAATACTAGTTTAAGGTGATGAAATATTTCACTTCCCATTTGCATTGCATGTGTGAAAGACTTAGCAAGCACTGGTACAATCATAAATTCTTGAAAAGCTATGGGTGAGTCACTATGTGATCCCCCGTTAATGATATTCATCATAGGAACCGGCAGTGTGCAAGCATCGTCTCCACCTATATATCTATATAATGGTATTTTTTTTTCTGCCGCTGCAGCTTTAGCAACAGCTAATGAAATTCCTAAAATTGAATTAGCACCTAAATTAGACTTGTTTGGAGTGCCGTCTAAATCTATCATTTTATTATCAATTTCAGTTTGATTATAAACTGAAATACCTATAATTGAAGGAGCTAAAATATCATTGGCATTACTAACTGCCTTTGAAACACCTTTGCCCATATAGTCAGAACCACCATCTCTTAACTCAACTGCCTCATGCTCACCAGTCGAAGCGCCAGAAGGCACAGCTGCTCTGCCTAGTGTACCAGTCTCAGTAATTACATCAACTTCTATAGTTGGATTACCTCTTGAATCGAAAATTTGTCGAGCATGAATTTTTTTAATTTTTGACATAAGTTTGTTAAATGGTTCAAATGCAAAAATATCAATTATATATAGATATTCGTGGATAAAAACTTTATAATTAACGAAATCGAAATAGTAAATATAGGATGGAAGTTACTGTTTTTTCATGTTTTCAACAAATTCATCAAACAAGTATGATGAATCATGTGGTCCTGGACTTGCCTCCGGGTGAAACTGTACAGAAAAGCAATTACTGTTTTTTAGTTTTAGCCCCGCTAAAGTATCGTCATTCAAATGAACATGGGTAATTTGTACATTTTCATTTTCTTCAGCCTCTTCTTTATTGACAGCAAAGCCATGGTTCTGAGATGTAACTTCTCCTTTGCCAGTAATTAGGTTTTTAACTGGATGATTAATACCTCTATGACCATTATGCATCTTATAGGTTGATATACCATTAGCTAAGGCAATAATCTGATGACCTAAACATATCCCAAATAAAGGAAAGTTATTTGCAATAATTTTTGTTGCGACTACTTGTGCACTTTTTAAAGGCTCTGGATCACCAGGACCATTAGATAAAAAATATCCATTAGGATTCCATTGACTCATTTCCTCAAATGATGTGTCAAATGGAAAAACTTTAATGTAAACACCTCTATTGGAAAGGCTTCTTAAAATATTTTTTTTTATTCCTAGATCTAAAGCTGCAACTTTCAAATCAGAAGTTTCATCACCATAGAAATAAGCAGATTTTGTCGATACTTTTGAAGCTAATTCAAGACCTTTCATCGATGGGACACTCTGTAGTTTCTTTGATAGATCATCAATATCATTAACTTCCGTAGTGATAACGGCATTCATAGCGCCATTTTCTCTTATATAGCTAACTAACGCTCTAGTATCAACATCTGAAATAGCGAAAAGATTATTATTAGTCAAAAAAATTTCCAAAGATCCGTCTGCTAATTCTCTAGAATAATTGTAGCTAAAATTTTTACATATCAAACCTGATATTTTTACAGTATCAGACTCAGACTCATCAGTATTGACACCATAATTACCAATATGAGGGTTGGTCATAATCATTAGTTGACCAAAATAAGAAGGATCTGTATAAATCTCTTGATAACCCGTCATTCCAGTATTGAAGCAAACTTCCCCGAAAGCCGTACCTTCACCATAAACAGACTTACCGTAAAAGATAGTGCCATCCGATAATAATAAAATTGCTTTTTTTCTATTCTTGTATTCCATAAAAATTAAAACTAAAGCAAAAATAATTTATAAAAGTCGAAAAGACAGATTTTTTCATAAAAAAAGAGGCTAAATCTTAACCTCTTTATTAACAATTCTAAAATTATGTAATTAGATGACTTTAAATAAAATAGTGCAACTTACTATATAGTATTATAATACTCTAGTAGCTTAACTACATCCTCTTCTTTCTTCAGAGAAAGAGAGTTTGACTCTACAAACATATCTAACTTAGAAGTATTTAGTTTATCTAAATTTAATGATTTATATAAAGATTTCTTTTTTAGTTTAATTGGATTGATTACTCCTTTAGTCATAATAAAGTAATCTTCTCCACGAACATACTTATCATTAGGTCTGTTGACCATAGGGTTAGCAGATCCTGAGATTAACTTTACTTCAAAACCTTTCATCAATTTATACTTATCAGAATCATACAGCATTTGATAAACCCTATTGTCATCATTATAATAATAGTTTTTATAAATGTCATTACCGATTACAATTTTTTTAATATTATTGAAAGTAAATGAAAATATAGAATCAGAATCATTCATTTTAGCCTCAAAAGAATTTCTTTTAAGGTTTAAGTTTACTCTTTTAACAAAAAACTTATCATCTGATAATGTATAAATAACAGCTGTATTGTTCCACGTTTCAAAAAGATGAAATTTACCATCAATTTGTCTTTTTGGGTTATAAAACATCATAGAATTACCAAACTGCTCACCAGAAGCTAATTGAGCCATACTTTCATTTATCCCGCCTCCAGATTCAACAGAGTTGTTCTGTGCAGTAAGAGCTGAAGTAGTAAAAACTAATGTAATAAGTAAAATATAATTTTTCATAAAGTAAGTTTACATAAAAATAATATTAAAGATTTTATAAAATGTTAATGATTTATTAATTAAATATTAAAATTTTATTCTTCTTCAGGTGATTTACTGGCAGGAGTTTCAACTTGAGGAGTAACAACTGCACTAGTAGTGGTTTTTCTTCCTCTTCTTGTGTTGGATTTCTTCTTTTTACCAATATCGTATGTCTCATTATAATCTACAAGCTCAATCATCGCCATGTCAGCATTATCTCCAAGTCTGTTACCTAACCTAATAACTCTAGTATATCCACCAGGCCTATCTGCTATTTTAATAGAAACATCACGAAACAATTCAGCAACAGCTTCTTTTTGTCTTAATCTAGAGAAAACAATTCTTCTATTTTGAGTAGTATCAGTTTTGGACTTAGTAATTAGAGGTTCTACAAATTGCTTAAGCGCTTTTGCTTTAGCCGTAGTAGTATTAATACGTTTATGCTCAATTAATGAACATGCCATATTAGCTAACATAGATTTTCTATGAGCAGTTTTTCTGCCTAAATGGTTTATTTTTTTTCCGTGTCTCATTATTAAATTTATTTAATAGTCTAATAAAATTAATCTTTATCTAATTTATATTTTGTTAAATCCATTCCGAAATTCAACCCTTTAACTATTACTAGTTCTTCTAATTCAGTTAGAGATTTTTTACCAAAATTTCTAAATTTCATTAAGTCATTTTTATTAAATGAAACTAGATCACCTAAAGTATCTACCTCAGCTGCTTTTAAACAATTCAATGCACGAACAGAAAGATCCATGTCTATTAATTTTGTTTTAAGAAGTTGACGCATGTGTAATGATTCCTCATCATATGTTTCAGTCTTAGCAATTTCATCTGCTTCAAGAGTAATTCTTTCATCAGAAAATAGCATAAAGTGATGAATCAAAATTCTAGCTGCGTCAGTTAATGCATCTTGAGGAGTAATCGATCCATCAGTCATTATTTCAAATACTAATTTTTCGTAATCTGTTTTTTGCTCAACTCTGAAATTTTCAACAGCATATTTTACATTCTTTATCGGTGTAAAAATAGAGTCAGTGAAGATTGTTCCTATTGGAGCAGTTACTTTTTTATTCTCCTCCGCAGGAACATAACCTCTACCTTTTTCAATAGATAATTCCATATGGATTTTAACTTTAGAATCAAGATTGCAAATAACTTGGTCAGAATTCAAAACTTGAAAACCTGAGATGAATTTTTGGAAATCACCAGCTGTAATTTTGTCTTGTCCTGAAAGTGATATTGAAACAGTCTCGTTATCAACTTCTTCAATTTGTCTCTTAAAACGAACTTGCTTTAAGTTTAAAATGATTTCTGTAACATCTTCTACAACACCTGAAATAGTTGAAAATTCATGATCAACACCTTCTATTTTTACTGATGTAATTGCGAAGCCTTCTAAGGATGATAACAATACTCTTCTAAGAGCATTACCAACTGTTAACCCATAACCAGGTTCAAGAGGTCTGAATTCGAATTTTCCGTCGAAATCAGTTGAATTAATCATTATTACTTTATCCGGTTTTTGAAAATTTAATATTGCCATAATACTTTGTATATTAATTATTATTTTGAGTACAATTCAACAATGAACTGTTCGTTAATATTTTCAGGAATCTGAATTCTTGCAGGAATTGAAACATAAGTTCCCTGCATTAAATCACTATTCCATGTAATCCATTCGTATACGCTTGAAGAATTAGAAAGAGATCTTTCTATAGTCTCTAAAGATTTAGACTTTTCTCTAACAGCTACTATATCTCCAGCTTTTAAACTGTAAGATGGGATATTAACAATTCCTCCATTTACTGTAATATGTCGATGGGAAACAAGCTGTCTTGCACCACTTCTTGAATTTGATAATCCCATTCTAAAAACAACATTATCTAATCTAGACTCACAAAGCTGTAACAAAACTTCACCTGTGATTCCAGGAGAAGCAGTTGCTTTTTTAAACATATTTCTAAATTGCTTTTCTAAAATACCATAAGAGTATTTAGCTTTTTGCTTTTCCATAAGTTGTATGGAGTACTCAGATTTTTTTCCACGTCTACGCGTATTTCCGTGTTGACCTGGAGGGTAGTTTCTTTTTTCAAAAGATTTATCATCTCCGAAAATAGCCTCACCAAACTTTCTTGCTATTTTAGTTTTTGGACCAGTATATCTTGCCATTTTTTTTTGTTTTTAAGAGTAACTATGAATTAAGGTCTTAATCTAATCCTTCGATAGTGTTTTGTCTCTGGTTTATACTTGTTAATATTTTTTTTAAACTCTTCTACGCTTAGGAGGTCTACAACCATTATGAGGAGTAGGAGTAACATCAATTATTTCTGCTACTTCAATACCTGCATTATGAATAGATCTAATTGCTGATTCTCTACCATTTCCAGGTCCCTTTACATATACCTTAACTTTTCTCAAACCAGCATCTTTTGCAACACCTGCTGCATCTTCAGCGGCTAATTGAGCAGCATAGGGAGTGTTTTTCTTTGAACCTCTAAAACCCATCTTACCTGCAGATGACCATGAGATAACATCTCCTTTTTTGTTAGTTAATGATATTATAATGTTGTTAAATGATGCAACAATATGTGCTTCACCTATAGAATCAACTATTACTTTACGCTTTTTAGTACTTGACTTTGCCATATTACTAATTATTATTTAGTTACTTTTTTCTTGTTAGCAACTGTTTTTCTTCTTCCTTTTCTAGTTCTAGAGT